>OLGY01001447.1_pt1 | contig 12197 bp, 10 predicted proteins | sample 1605951 | NCBI WGS metagenome assembly OLGY01 (sample SAMN03283280) | human gut metagenome | biome: human-associated habitat; material: feces | host: Homo sapiens | place: Peru | collected 2012
GTCCGGAAATCGTCAGGAAAAATGCAACAGGCAGCATACCAAAACGCTTCCGCACCACAGTCAGCGCCAGCACCAGTCCAATGATAAAAGGCACCAGGGATGCCAGATGGAATACCGGAACGCTGAATCCGAACAGTGTTCCGAACAGTTTCAGCCAGTAATAATACAGCGGCGGATGATTGTCCCAGTAATACATTACCTGAAGGATACCGCCGACGCTCTTATGTGCAGTATTTGCAGAAAAAGCTTCGTCTCCCCACAATACACGGTCGGACATCATGCTGAAATTCAGGTACACCATAAAAGCTGTGGCTGCCAGCATCACTGCCGGAGCTATGTATCTACAGGTGATCTTCCATACTTTGCTGTCCACGATTTTTCCGAACACCTTCCGGATCTTCTCATGTTTGCCGGCTTTCGCCTCTTCCACGAACAGTTCACAAATGGTATATGCCAGCATGATGCAGATCTCCAGGATCAGCACTTTGACTGCATATTCTCTGGATTCGATGAGTTTTCTCCAGATCGTATTGTCATCATTGCCGGTCAGGGAAAGCAGCACCCAGGGTCCAAAAAACATGATCATCAGGCACGATACATAACGAAGAACATACTCTCCCTTACTTCCGGTCACCGTCTTCCCGGTGCTTCCATTATTTTTCAAAACATATTGCCGCCAGATCCCTAAGGATACCAGCGGCAACAGCAGGGTTATGATGATGGTAAACATCTGAAATCCTCTCTGTCTTTGGTAAATTATATCTTTTTCTACACGTTATTCCTGCACATATTTCAGGATCGTTGCGGAAGTCTGGGGCATCTCGATCAGGATCTTACCTGCCTTGATCTCATACTCCGCGCCTTCCATGCAATATCCGTCATCTCTGGACTGCAGGATCACTTTCATCTTGCCCATCTTAGGGACCCCGATCTCCCATACGTGGATCTCCTTAGTGATCGGATGATTATTATTGTTGATCAGGATCGCACACTGTCCCTTGCGGTTAAAACGTCCGTAGGAGATGAAGTTATAATCATTCTCCAGCATTTTCAGGGAACCGGTACGCAGTTCCTCGTTTTCACGGCGCAGGCGGATGATATCCTTGTGAAACGACAACAGCACCTGATCCTCATGTCCCCAGGGATAGGTTCTCCGGTTGTCGGGATCCGTGAATCCGCAGACACCCGCTTCATCTCCGTAGTAGATCGTCGGTGCGCCCGTCCAGGTCATCTGGATCACAACGCCCTCCCTGAACACTGCCTTATTGATGCCCTGTTCCGCAGCCTGGGGGCCTAAAGTATTGGTACGTCCCACCTTATGGTTCGTTCTCGTCAGGAAACGGGAATGATCATGGTTGGACAGTTCATTCATAGCCACCTGCCAGCTGGGCATGGAAAAACTGGAGGTATGATGCCGCATGGCTCCCCAGAAGCTCTCTGCATTGCCGAGCAGGTCCTCTCTGTAGTCATCGCTGTGCTTCTCCATACCGGTGAGGAACCAGGTCACGGGCTCCATGAACGCATCGTAGTTCATGACAGTATCCCATTCGTTGCCCTGCAGCCAGTCTCTGGTATTGCCGTAATGCTCTGCCAGAATGATCGCCTCCGGATTGGCCTCTTTTACCGCTTTCCGGAATTCCTGCCAGAAATGATGATTGAACTCCTGGCTGTGACCTAAATCTGCCGCCACATCCAGTCTCCAGCCATCCACATTATAGGGCGGAGATACCCATTTTTTTGCAACGTGGAGAACGTAATCCATCAGTTCCTGAGAACCTTCGTAATTCAGCTTGGGCAGGGTATCATGTCCCCACCATCCGTCATAGGAATTGTTATAGGGCCATGCTGCCTGATTGTGGAAATCAAAATAATTCCGGTAAGGGCTGTCTGCGCTGACATAAGCACCCTTGTCATAGCCTTCCGCATTCTCGTAGATACGTTCTCTGTCCATCCATTTATTAAAGGATCCGCAGTGGTTGAACACACCGTCCAGTATGACTCTCATGCCTCTGCGGTGTGCCTCGGCCACTACCTGGGCAAACATCTCGTTGCTCGCCTCCAGGTTCGCCTTATTGGTCACACGGTCGATATAGCGGGAGGCAAACCGGTTCTCCCGCTGTCCGTCCGGGAGCAGATCACCTTCATCGCTGACGATCTTACCCAGATGGGGATCAATATAATCATAGTCCTGAATATCGTATTTATGGTTGGACGGGGATACGAACAGAGGGTTAAAATAAATTACCTCAACGCCCAGCTCCTGCAGGTAGTCCATCTTGTCCAATACGCCCTGCAGGTCTCCTCCGTAGAACTCACGGACATCCATCTGTGCAGGATACCGTCCCCAGTCCTCTACACGGTGCACCGGCTCCCCGATATAGCAGTATTCATTGGTCAGCACATCATTGGAAGTATCGCCATTGCAGAAACGATCGGTATAGATCTGGTACATTACCGCACCTTTTGCCCAGTCGGGAGTATGGAAGCCGGGAATGATGATAAAGTCATAATACTCATTGACCTCCTGCACCAATCCTCTCATATCAAAAATACCTGTGATCCTGCCGGTCTGTACCTCAAAATAGTAGGATACCTTCTGATCATCCAGACGCATCACATAAGCATAGTAATCAAAATCATTATTGCTCTCCACTCGTACCATGAGATGCTTCTGTCCACCGCTTACGAGGAATATTCTGTCCACGTTGTTCCTGGCGGTACGGAAACGGATCGTTACCTCGGAATATGGTTCCGGCTCTTCCGGGATCACATACTCCGCACTTGTATCCGTAAAAAGAGCTCTTCTGTTAAATACAGGTCTCATGGCAGCAATATACTGCTGATTATATTCTGTTCGACGTAATAGCTCCAGATCCATAGTATCTATCCTTTCTGAGACTAATGTCTTACTATCTATATTATGCTCCTGCTATTCTTACCTGTGCAGCACACACATATGTAATTATACCCTTTTTCCTTACATCTGACAACAGCCTGACTTGTTTTTGAACGGTAAAAAGGACAGTCTTGGGAGGACTGTCCTTTTTAGAGAAGGTATTTCTTTCTTATGGGGTATAGCAAAAAACTATATAATGTATTGGGGGGGTTACGAGTATTATAATAGCATGCACTACTATTTTTGACTATTCTCAAAATTCACAAATATTACAAAAGTGCATATTTGTTTTTGTTTATTTTTCACAAAAACAGTTTGTACAATACTACCAAATCTACGAAACACCCTCGAAAACCTTTTCCTATACGAAAAGTGCTTCAAACTCTTCTCTGTTGATCTTTTCCTTTTCTAACAGAAGCTTAGCACAACTGTGAAGTACATTCTCATGCTGCATAATAATGTCTTTTGCCTTGGTATAGCAGTCATCTATGATCCGCTTGACTTCCTTATCGATCTCACCGGAAATCTCCTCACTGTGAGCCTTGGCATGTGCCAGATCTTTACCGATGAAGACTTCATCATCGTCATCGTCATAGCAGATGACACCGATATTATCAGACATTCCGTAACGGGTCACCATGCGGCGAGCTGTCTTGGTAGCTTTCTTAATATCGCTGGAAGCTCCGGTGGTAATATCTCCGAAGATGATCTCCTCTGCGATACGTCCGCCCAAAGATACCATGATATCCTGGAGCATGCGGCTCTTGGTGGCGAACATCTCATCCTTTTCCGGCAGGGGCATGGTGTAACCGGCGGCCCCTACGCCGGTAGGAATAATGGAGACACTATAGACAGGTCCCACATCCGGCAGCACATGGAACAGGATCGCATGACCTGCTTCGTGATATGCCGTGATCTTCTTCTCCTTGTCGGAAATAATGCGGCTCTTCTTCTCCGCACCGATTCCTACTTTGATAAACGCCCTCTTAACATCTTTATTCGCGATAAAGGAGCGATTCTCCTTCGCTGCGATGATCGCTGCCTCGTTCAACAGATTCTCCAGATCCGCTCCGGTGAATCCTGCGGTAGTCTGTGCGAGCTGCTGTAAATTTACATCATCTCCCAGGGGCTTATTCTTCGCATGTACCTTCAGTATTTCTTCTCTGCCGCCCACATCCGGAGTTCCTACCGCTACCTTACGGTCGAATCGTCCGGGACGCAGGATCGCGGGATCGAGAATATCCACACGGTTCGTAGCTGCCATGACGATAATGCCTTCGTTGACACCGAAACCATCCATCTCTACCAGTAACTGGTTCAGGGTCTGCTCTCTCTCATCATGTCCGCCACCCATACCGGTACCACGGCGTCTTGCCACGGCATCGATCTCATCGATGAACACGATACAGGGCGCATTGTGCTTCGCCTCTTCAAACAGATCGCGCACACGGGATGCGCCGACACCGACGAACATTTCCACGAAATCAGATCCGGAGATGCTGAAAAAAGGTACTCCGGCTTCTCCTGCCACAGCTTTCGCCAGCAGAGTCTTACCGGTTCCGGGAGGTCCCTCCAACAGAACACCCTTGGGGATCCTCGCACCGACACCGGTGTATTTTCCGGGTTCTTTCAGAAAATCGACGATTTCCTCCAGTTCCTCTTTTTCCTCCTTCAGACCGGCTACCTGTGCAAAGGTGACGCTCTTGTCACCTATGGACATTTTGGCCCGGCTCTTGCCAAAGTTCATCATTTTACCGTTACCGCCACCGGCCTGCTGGGCATTCATCATCATGAAAAGGAATACACCCACAGCCAGTACTACCAGCATCGGCAGCATATAAGTAAGGAACCAGTTCTCTCTCTCAATGTCATTCACTACGGGGTCAAATCCGTACTCGCGGACCAGTGTCTCCAGCTCGGTGATATCCGTAGCATACAGCTTATGATTCAGTCCGTTCTTCATCTGGATCTCCAGATAGCCGGTAGGAGCCTCTCCATTCGGCTGTATTACGATCTCAGATACATTTCCGGCATCCAGATCCGCAATAAATTCTGCTCTGGTGTATTCCTCTTCCCGATTGCTCAACAGATTGAGCCCTACGATCACCATGACCAGAAGTATGATAAATATAAAATATGAGTTAATTGTTCTGCCGTTTTGTTTCAACTTCACGGGCCTCCTGCATCTTCGTATTGCTTAATCGAATTCTACCACACCGATGTAAGGCAGATTACGATATCTCTGATCATAATCCAGACCGTAGCCCACTACAAATTCATCGGGAATATTAAATCCGGTATAATCTACATGAACATCGATGACTCTTCTCTCCGGCTTGTCCAGCAGAGTGCACAGACGTAAAGAAGCCGGTCCTCTGTCCCGAAGCATCTCTAACAGATAGCTTAGGGTTCTGCCACTGTCTACGATATCCTCTACTACGATAACGTCCTTATCCTTCAGGGATTCATCCAGGTCTTTTACGATCTTTACCACACCGCTGGATTTGGTGTCGCTGCCATAGCTGGATACAGACATGAAATCCAGAGATACGGGAACGGTGATACGCTTTGCCAGCTCACACATGAAGAAGCTGCCGCCCTTCAGTACACATACAAGGTGTACCTGCTTACCTGCATAGTCCTTACTGATCTGTTCTCCGATCTCCTGAATTCTCTTATCTACTTCCTCTTCTGTCAACAGTACTCTGATATGTTCTGCCATTTTCTTTTGTCTCTTCGCTCTTAGGCGAACTCCTTTCTTATTAATTGTACCTTTAAAATACGTTTTGTATTCTCCGTTACTTTATAATATTCGCTGATGCGGTATCCCATGATCCACAGCACGTGATCATCTTCTGCCAGGATCGGCAGCCGGTCGCGCTCCTCGCGAGGAATTTTCTGATCGACAAAATAGCTTTTTAAAGATTTGCGGATCATTCCTCCTCTGCCGTCTGCAATGGTCAGATAGTCTCCTGTCTGCCTTGTACGTATCGTCGGACATTTTTTTATTTTATCATAATCAAACCATTTCGTATACTGATTTGTGGGAACTTCTTGGTTTTTTTCAAGTTCATGGGACGCTTCCCATACGGAATATTCCAGAGTTCCCAACGCGCACTCCACTGTTTTCTTCTGTCCCGGAATCATATCCCGATCCCGCTGCTGCCAGAGCGGTGTCTCAACAGCAGTCTGCAAGTCGCTATCCGCAGCTTTCGTTGTCTGCATCGTCTGTATTGTCAGGATGACCTGTTCATATTGCCGTCTGCCGCGGATTCCGAAGGGAAGGCAGATCGTCCGGTTTCCTTCCTGTGTAAACAATGTCAGAAGTTCCGCAATATGCTGATAGGTGATGTCTTTCTGCCCGGGAGAAAGTTTTTTTACCTCTTCATACAAAAGTCTTTTACGGATCACCGGATGCAGCGTCAGAAAAGGTTCCACCGCGATATGCACCTCTTGTGCCCGGCTGCGCACATCCGGCTGTAGCGCACTGCCCGGAGCCTTTATGCTCCGTATGCATCTGTTCACTGCCTCCGCCGTCTGCAGCTCAAGATATTCCTCCGTCTCCGCCAGCAGCTCCGCTGTCTGGTTCATGTGCGCCACACAGCCCCGCACAATGTTTTGCTCCGCATAGGGTAAAATATGATGCCGTATCCGGTTCCTGGTGTAATCGTCCTCATCGTTGGTAGCATCCTTACAGTAGAAAATTCCCTGTTGTGTTAAAAAGTCCTCGATCTCCCATCTCTCCAGGCACAGGATCGGCCGTATGATCCGACCTCTCACCGGAAGTATGCTCGCCAGTCCCCGGATCCCACTGCCCCGGAACAGATGAAACAGCTGCGTCTCGCTACGGTCATTGCTGTTATGCGCTACCGCGATCTTCGTGGCTCCCCATTCCTCCGCAGCCTTGTCAAAAGCTTCATATCTTGTTCTGCGGCCGGCTTCCTCTTCGGAACATTTTTCCAGAATTGCCCGCTGCCGCACATCGACTTCCGTCAGAAAAAACGGGATTCTGTGTTCTCCACACAATTTTTCCACATACCGGGCATCCTCACCGGCTTCCGTCCGGATCCCATGATTGACATGGACTACCGCAATGTCCAGCGGAAATTCTCTTCTCCATTCCAGTAACAAAAATAAGAGGCAAACCGAGTCTGCCCCTCCGGAAACCCCGGCCACCACACGGTCACCGGGTTGCAGCATTTGATGCTCTTTTATATATGCAAATACTTTTTCTCGTGTATCCTTCCATGTATTCATGTTTTTACTCTATCCTAATTATGCGAAAAAATCAAGGCAGCAATCACGCATTCTCCCACAAGCACAGCACAAACACCGTCATATCATCCCGGATCCTGCCCCCACAGCTGCATATGGCATAAGAAAGTATCTTCTCTGCGATCTCCTGCGGATTCTGTTCTTCTAATGTCTCTATCATATCCCGCATCCGCTCCTCACATTCATCCTCCAGTGCATCCAGCACACCGTCCGTCATCATGATCAGCAGATCTCCCGCTGCCAGCTGCCGCACCCGGACTTCTGTCTGCGCTTTCTGGAAAATCCCCAGCGGCAGACTTTCTCCTCCGATACACTCTGTCCCGCCGCTTTCTTTCAGAAAAGTGGCCGCACCTCCGACTTTGCAGATCTCGCACTCTCCGCTGTACAGATCCAGGCTGCAGATATCCACCGTCGGATGATCTTCCTCCTCATTCTGCGCATACAATGCGGAGTTCAGCATATTTACGGATTCTTCGGTGTCAAATCCAGCCTCCAGCATTTTTTCCATGAGATCCAATACTCTGCCGCTGCCCCGGCTGGCATCTTCTCCCGCACCGGTTCCGTCGGATAACAGCAACAACAGCCTTCCTTTTTCCGATTCCAGCATGGCATACTGATCCCCGGATATTTTCTCTCCCTCTTTTACCGCCCGGCTCACTCCGGTAAGGGCCACATATTTGGGTTCTTCCGTAAACTGAAAACAATGTGGTTCCCTCTCTATGAGATAGGGACTTCCCGGCGACGGCTGCAGATGCTTCCCCAAAAGTACGGTAAGCATATCTGCTGCCTGCGAGGCCTTACAGCCGGATCTCTCCGTGGAAAGTATCATGCTGATACCGTTTGCGGCAGCACCTTTTTTTCGAATATAACATAACTCTGCTGCCGCGATCCCCTCACTATGCAATGCCTGGACGAGGTTTTTTCTTCGCTTTTCCTCTACCGGCCGGTAGCACATCTCTTCTCCGGCCACTTGTTCCATGATCCGTGCGACCGTTTGCAGATGATCCCCCATGACCTGCCTGCTCTGCTGCAGCAGGCGCTTCTCCAGAATACTCTGTCTGTCATCTCCCACAATCCTCGGCTCATCGTGAAAACTTCTCCCCAATTCCTCAAAACTCTCCGCATACCCCAACAGCTTCTGCCGGCACAGCATGGATACCTGTGCACACAACTTCTGTTCCGGATTTTTCTGCTCCCTTTTTCCTATCACCATGACCATTCCCCTTTCTGTCTTCACGATTATAGAGCCACTGTTTCTTTCTTTTTGTCAAATTCGGGGGAATGTTACCTTCATTTTTTGCGACAAAAAAAGCAGGTCCACTGTTGAGAATCAGTCTCCCTGCTTAATTGTCCTCTTTAAAAAGGATCTCACCTTCATACACCAGTCCCAGCTTATCCTTCGCCACTTCCTCCACATAAGCCTTGGTCTGCGTATACTTGCGATACTCCTCAATCTCTTCCGCTCTGGCGGTCTCTGCATCGATCTGCGCGCTCAGGCTCGCGATCTGGGTATCATATCCTGCGATCTTCTGTTGTAATTCCACGCTTCGCACCGCAACGACTACCATGATCATCAATACGACCAGGCTCACCAGGAACAGGCTGAACCGGTTCTGATGTCTCCTGCGGTAGGCTACTCTTCTTTTTCCCCTTGCCATACGCGCATCTCCTTTCTATGAATATTTTAAGCATTTTCCGAAGTCTCGTCAACTTCTTTTTTACCCATCTTACGGATATCCGCAACGCCTTATGAATCGGGTTTAAGAGCATGTTGAGAAATCCGGAGACATATTTTACCAGGAGGGGACTTAGCGTCCTGTGATACAGATACATTCCCAATACTGCCCCCAGCACGGCGAACCATCTCAGGTTCCCATTGCTCTCCCGGAACATCAGTAAAAACACTTTCCCCGCACAATAGATCCAGAAGGCAATATCCTCCAGTGACACCATGCCGGTGCCATGTGCAAAAACCCTCCGCAAAATCCGCAGTATATCATACAGAAAAGTAATCTCTACTCCCAGGAGAAACGCATGCAGCAGAAAAACATTTTCATTCATTAACGGAACAGCCTGGCGAAAAATGACTCCTGCTTCTCCCCGGATGCTGCGGTATCCGAATATACGAAGCTGTCGATCCGGCCGTCAATGTCCACTTCCCCTTTATCCAGGGTCAGCCGGTTCACATGCAGTTCATTTCCGCGGATCATCAGCATCCCCTGTTCCGTCTCCAGCAGAATCTCCCGCAGATCAAAAGAAAGCACATCATTGACCCCGTTCACCGTGCAGGTTCGTCTGTTGGTCATAATTATTTTATGCATACGCCCTGTTGTGTTTAAATCTTCCATACTTCCTCCCATCTGTGTCACATTGCAATTTATTATAACTATTCAGAGCTACAATTCATCTTATGGGAGTCATTGGAAATTTATACATATTTATACATAACGAAAGAGTTCTTTTGCTTCTTCTTTTTTCACTGTCTCCTGAACATCCAGCACTTCTACCTTTACTTCCTTGTTACCGAAAGAGATCGTGATGATATCTCCCTCTTTTACATTGGCAGATGCCTTTGCCGGTTTGTCGTTGATCAACACTCTGCCGCTGTCGCAGGCTTCGTTGGCCACAGTACGGCGTTTGATCAGGCGGGACACCTTTAAATATTTATCCAGTCTCATGGGGTTCCTCTCCTTCTGAAAACTATTTCTCATAACGAAAGAGACCCGAAAGGTTGTCCTCTCGAGTCTCTGAAAAATCAGCTTCTATTATGCGTTCAGCATATCCTTTAATGCTTTACCAGCCTTGAACTTAGGAGCCTTGGAAGCAGCGATCTTCATGGGCTTGCCGCTCTGAGGATTTCTACCCTCTCTTGCTGCTCTGCTGGATACTTCGAAAGTACCGAAGCCAACTAACTGAACCTTACCATCCTTCTTTAACTCTTCAGCAACAACATCTGTGAAAGCCTTTAATGCCTTCTCTGCGTCCTTCTTGGAAAGACCAGCCTGATCAGCCATAGCTGCAACTAATTCTGTTTTGTTCATATTGAACTCCTCCTATAATGAGTTTTCGTGATTAAATTTACGCTCGAAAATAGTTCTTTTGAAACGTCTATAAATATATATATCTGTTTTTATCCCTTTTGTCAAGGCATTTCCGCATATTTACGGCACTTCCTGTGCCTTTTCAAAGATTATTTTGAAGTTTGGGAGCTAACTGTCAGATCCACAAAAGAATACGATACATCCTTCTGTTCATCGTCCACCTGAACCGTATAACTCCTGGTCTCATATCCGGACTTCCGCAGTGTGATCACATGACTTCCCGATGTCTTTTTGAAGCTGCAGGGTGAGATTCCCACATAGTTACCGTCCAGATATACTTCCACATTTTCCGGTGCATCAATGTGTACCCGATAGTAAGTGGTTGTGGTGTCTGTCGTCGCAGAAGTACTACCTGCAGACGACGAGCTTTCTGTACTTCCTGTGCTTTCCTCACTGTCGGAATCCACTTTATCTAATTGCACATCCACTCCGGCAGATTCCTGTCCTACCCGGAGATACTGTGTCAGAGATTTATAGCCGTCCGCTTTTGCTATGATCTGGTGGATTCCATACTCCAGTGAGACCGGCTGGGAAGGATCCACCTGACTTCCGTCAATATACAGCTCCGCATCGGCCGGGCTCATGGAAAACAGCACCATACCGTACTTCGCCTCCGCAACCTCCAGATCTCCGATATCCAGGGTTGTCTCTTCGTTACGGTTGATCACTACATACTTCGTACCGCCTCCGCCGCTGCAGCTGATATCCACCTGATAACTGCCTTCCGGCACCGTCACCAGCATGTCCTCCGTGATCCTCACGATCTGTGTCTGTCCGATCTCCAGCCAGCCACCCACGAAATTCTCATCATTGACCAGCCGGAGATATCCATGGCCCTTTTCCACGATCACGCTGAGCACCGTACTGTCAATTCCATGGAATGTAAGAATATCGGATGGATTCAGATCGATCTCTTCTATACTGTGCCCCTGGGAAAAATACTGCGTGTCTTTGGAGAGCTTATAGGTTTCTCCGCCGATGCTTACCTCGTGCCTCACCGCATTCAACTCATAGCGCTCCACATTGTCATACTGCCATGCCGTCTGTGCCAGCTGCATAGAGGTCAGGTGTTTTTGTGTCTTCAGAAAAGTCACATCCACAATATCACCCTCCTGCAGCTGATCCAGAGAGATCGCCTTGCCGTATTTATCCCCGAAACGGGTGGTTCCGTCCATGGATAGCGTATATCGCCTGCAGAGATCCAGATTCAACAAAGTGACAGTTTTGTCAACTTCGTTAATATCCACCAGCACCGCAGTATCCGCAGAATCATAGCTGTCCGGATTCGTCACCACGAATCCGGTATCCACACGCTCCGCTTCCGTCTGTGTCTGCGTCTCGGTATTTCCTTCCGTGGCTGCTTTCTGCCCGCAGCCAGTTATTGACAACATTGTCATAAGCCAAATGCATGCTACTCTCCATCCTCAATGGGGGTTACCATAGCATTTTCCGGTCGAAACATGTGATGCTCGTCGATCCAGTTGGAAGAACCTACGAATTTTGCTACAAATTCCGTAGCCGGAGACTCATATACCTTTTCCGGCGCATCATACTGTTCTACGTGACCCGCATTGCACACTGCGATGGCATCACTCATACTCATGGCTTCCACCTGATCATGAGTTACGAAGATTCCGGTGATTCCCAGTCTGGTGATCAACTCACGCAGCTCTGTCCGCATGGCTTCCCGCAGCAATGCGTCCAATGCAGACAGGGGTTCATCAAACAAAATACACTCAGGTTCAATCACGATAGCTCTGGCAAATGCCACTCTCTGCTGCTGTCCTCCGGACAGCTGGTGAGGATATCTGTCTGTAAATTCATCCAGTTTTACTGCATGTAATGCGTTCTTTACCTTTTCATCCAACTTTTCGGATTTTTTCATAGCCCGCAGTCCAAAAGCAACGTTTTCGTACACCGTCATA
>OLGY01001448.1_pt1 | contig 12182 bp, 10 predicted proteins | sample 1605951 | NCBI WGS metagenome assembly OLGY01 (sample SAMN03283280) | human gut metagenome | biome: human-associated habitat; material: feces | host: Homo sapiens | place: Peru | collected 2012
GGCAAGAATGCCGTAGTCTCCTACAGTTAGCCATTCATCACAATTCTATAGTTTAGACACACCCTCCATTGCAAATAGTTGTAATTTAAAAAAAACAATGGCAAAAGAACAGACCGCCGTGCGCGACCGCACACGCACCAACCTTCGCGAGCCGCGCCGCTACAAGGTGATAATCTACAACGACGACTTCACAACGATGGAGTTCGTGGTGCTTGTGCTCACCTCCGTCTTCTTCAAGTCGGCGGAAGAGGCAGAAGCCCTTATGCTCGCCGTACACAAGAGTGGCAGTGCCGTGGTGGGCATATACAGCTACGACATGGCGATATCGAAGGTGAGAAAGGCTACGATGATGGCGCGTGAGGAGAACTTCCCACTGCGCCTCGAATGCAAACCGGAATGAAATATGAACAACAGCAAGAATTTAGCAAACGCAATAAAGCAGGCAATCGAAGACTGCGACTTCTGGCGTCACGAGTTCGTGACACCGGAGCATGTGCTCTACGCCTTTGCCTCACAGGACCAGTTCGCGAGTGCCTGCGAGTGGCTGCCGCACGATGCCTCGTGGCTCATCACCCAACTTGAGAAGGAGTTCCTCTCAATGGAGGTGGTGCCTGAGACGCAGAAGCTTGTCATCGAAGGCTCGCAGCAGTTCTCCGAGATGATGTCGCTCGCCATCAAGCAGGCGCAATACTCCGACCAGGACACGCTCGACGTGCCGCACGTCGTGGCAGCGATGCTCATGCTCAACGACTCGCAGGCAGCCTATCTTCTCGACCAGTTCACGGGCGACGAGAAGGGCGAGTTTATGCAGTCGCTCGTGTCGGCATACGCCGTAGACGAGACGGGCGAAGGCGCAGAGGGCGATGACGATTCCAACTCCCCCGCACCATGGCGCAAGCTTGTCACCTGTGTCAACGACACATACGCTGCTCATAACCCGCTCATCGGTCGCGAAGCCGAACTGGAGCGCACCATGCAGGTGCTCTGCCGCAAGGACAAGAACAATCCGCTGCACGTGGGCGAGCCGGGCGTGGGCAAGACAGCGCTCATCTACGGACTCACCGCCCTCATAGAGCGTGGCGCAGTGCCCGAACGCCTGCGCGGAGCACACGTCTACATGATGGACATGGGCACGATGGTGGCAGGCACACAGTTCCGGGGCGACTTCGAGAAGCGCATCAAGATGGTGATGGAAGGACTCGCGCAGGAGGGCAACGCCATACTCTGCATCGACGAGATACACAACCTCATCGGAGCCGGACGCAACGGCGACGCATCGCTCGACGCGTCGAACATGCTGAAGCCCTACCTCGAAAGCGGAGCGATACGCTTCATCGGCTCTACCACCTACGACGAGTACAACCGTTACATAGCCAAGCAGAAGTCGCTCGTGCGCCGCTTCCAGCAGATAGACATCGCTGAGCCGTCGGTAGACGACGCGATACGCATCGTGGAGGGTCTGCGCCCGAGCTACGAGAAGTTCCACGGCGTGAAGTATGCTGCGGGCGTAGTGGAGTTCGCCGTGCGCAGCGCTGCCAAGCACATACGCGACCGCTTCCTGCCCGACAAAGCCATCGACCTCATCGACGAGGCAGGTGCCTACCGCGAGACGCATCCGCTCACCACGCAGAAGCGTCAGACCGTAGACCGCCGACTCGTTACCGACATTCTCGCACGTGTCTGCAAGATTGATGCCGATGCACTCAAGGAGCAGTCGAACGACGCGCTGCGCACGCTGGAGAGCGACATAAAGAAGGAGATATTCGGTCAGGACGAAGCCGTAGGCCGTGTGGTTGAGGCTGTGCAGATGTCGAAAGCCGGACTCGCCGACGACACCAAGCCGATGGCAAGTCTGCTCTTCGTCGGTCCGACCGGCGTGGGCAAGACCGAGGTGGCGCGCGTGCTCTCCGAGCGAATGGGCATGAAGCTCGTGCGCTTCGACATGAGCGAGTACGCCGAGAAGCACGCCGTGGCTAAACTCATCGGTTCGCCCGCAGGATACGTGGGCTACGAGGACGGCGGACTGCTCACGGCAGCCGTGCGCAAAACGCCCAACTGCGTGCTGCTCTTTGACGAGATAGAGAAGGCGCACCCCGACATCTTCAACATCTTCCTGCAGATGATGGACTACGCTGCGCTCACCGACAACCACGGCGAGCGTGCCGACTTCCGCAACGCTGTCATCATCATGACCTCCAACGCCGGAGCACAGTACGCCTCGCGTGCCAGCATCGGTTTCACGGGCAGCGTGTCGCGCGGCGATGCCATGCTCACCACCGTGAAGAAGACGTTCAAACCCGAGTTCATCAACCGCCTCACCGACATCGTCGTCTTCCACGATATGTCGCGCCAGATGGCATCGCTCATCCTCGACAAGAAGCTCGCGCAGCTGCAGACCAAGCTCAGCGCAAAGAACGTCACGCCGCACCTCAGTGCCGAAGCACGCGAGCTGCTCCTCACGAAAGGCTTCACACCCGAGTACGGAGCGCGAGAGCTCGACCGCGTGATCGGCTCAATGCTCAAGCCGCTGCTGATGAAGGAGATGCTGTTTGGCAAGCTCAAGAAGGGTGGCGACGCCGTTGTCAATGTAAAGGACGGCGCATTGCAACTTGTGTAATGTTCGTGGCAGAGAGAATGTTTGACAAATATTTCTCTGCTACAAATAAAATATGTATATTTGCAGCATCATAACATTATAATATTTGGCTTATGACTACATTTAAGGCAAAATCCCGTGAAGAACTCATTGCTGCGTTCCGAAGGGCAATTGACAGAAAGAAAGAATGGGAAGAAGAAGCCCAAAAGGAATTTGAAGAAATCCGCAATCGTGGTTTACAGTTGAAATTATGAAAACGCTGGATATATCCGCAATAAACACAAATGCACCATACTCTGTTTGGAATGTTGATGAATACTACTTCTTCCGAACAAAGTATGGTGCATTGTATAAGATAGGCTTTATGCCCGATGATACAATCTGGGATGAGAACGCATATCAGTTTCTTATTGTGAATGAAAATAATACAACTTCTCCCAATGATGCGCATTTGAAGGAGACGGTGTTTTGTATAATAGAAGGTTTCTTTAAGGCTAATCCTTCCATTTTGTTGTATCTGTGCGAAACCGGTGACGGCAAACAGGCTTCACGCAATCGTTTGTTTATACGTTGGTTTAAAGAGTATTCAAGTAAGCATTTGTTTTATTTCGACACAGTGAGCATGAAAGCCGAAGGTGTTGATAACTTTGCTGCGATAATTGTGCAGAAAAACAATCCGAAACTTCAGGAAATAATAGATGAATTTAATAGTGTTGTGAGACTTCTCGCAAATAAACCCGATTAGCATTCCACATTATGATTTATCGTATTGGCAAAGAACTGATATTCCCTCAGCCCGTTGACGTGGAGCCCGACGGACTCCTGTGCATTGGCGGCGACCTCTCCGTCGACCGCCTGCTGCTCGCATACAGTCACGGCATCTTTCCGTGGTTCTCGTTCCGCGACTACGACGAGCCGCTGTGGTACTGTCCGCAGCAGCGCTTCGTCATCTTCCCCGAAGAGATACACGTGTCGCACTCGATGCGCACGCTGATTAACAAGGGCAAGTACGACGTGTCTATCGGCGACGACTTCGACGGTGTGATACGTGGCTGCCAGAAAGCCGACGGACGCTACGACTCGGAAGGGGCGTGGCTCAGCGAAGACATCATCCGTGCATACACCGAGCTGCACCGCCAGAACCTTGCGCAGAGCGTGGAGGTGTGGGAGGGCGACCGACTCGTGGGCGGACTCTACGGCGTGACGCTCGGACGCTGCTTCATCGGCGAGAGCATGTTCTCGCTCGTGCCCAGCGCAAGCAAACTCGCACTGATCTTCCTCGCCGAGTTCATGCAGGAGAACGGCGGACTGATGATCGACTGTCAGATAGAGACACCGCACCTCAAGTCGATGGGTGGACGCATCATCCCCTACGCCGAGTACATGAAGATACTCCAGCAAATATAGGAGGGTATGGCATCCCTGCCATACCCACGCACCCTACGTCTGTCGTTGCCACGCCCTCATGTTTGCTTATCCACGCCCCCACATATACGAAAAGAGCAGAACCTTGATACCAAAGTTCTGCTCTTTTCTATTTATATGTGCAAGTCAGACCGCTTGCACTTGTGTTTTAGAAGTTGGGTGCGTCAACGTCCCACCACAGGCGTTGCATCTGGGTGTCGGTTGCCGGTTTGTTGTTTGTGTCTTCGCTGAGTGCCGGTATGCCAGTAGCATTAATGTCCTCCTTCTTCTGTGGGTCGTCAGGTATCCATGGTATGCGGCGCATGATGTTGTCTGCCGTCTGCACCTTCGGGTCGCCAGGTTTTATTGTTCCGTCGCTATGCTCGGTGTTGAGGATAGGGAAGAGCTTCGGATAGCCAGTGCGGCGGAGGTCAACCCACGACTCGTAGCTGTACGGGAAAGAAGCGATGTACTTCTGTGTGATTATTTTCTCGAGTTTTGTCTCCTTAGAGTCGCCCTCGTTCCACTTCACACCAATCTTCGTTACGCTTGGCATATCGGGTGTCAAGCCCTGTGGGTCAACGTATGCAATACCCTTCGGAGCATCTACATTAAGATAGTCGTCAACGTAATTCACATACTCCTTTCTTGGACTATGACGATCCTCAAGATAGGCAGTGCGGATGCCTTGCTCGTAGAAACTCTGTGCTGTACCACCCATGTTCCAACCACGGAGTGCGCCCTCGGCACGGAGGAAGTTAACCTCGGAAACCTTCATAAGGTAGAGCGGAGGATTGCACTCGGAGAAATAAGTCTTATCAAGCGTTGAGTAGCCACAGTATGGGTTAGCATCTGCAGCCCGACCGATACCTGGAGTAACACCATTACGCATACCTACATATACACCTCCCTTAGGGGTAACGGCAGGAGCAGATGTACCAGAAACAGCCTGCTTGCTCTTTTCCAAAGCTATGCTGTTCTTTGTGAAGAGATACTTCATGTATGGGTGGTCGAGGTTCTGAAGCAGATTAATGAACGAAGCACCCATGACGATATCATTCCAACCCATAATCTCAACAAGTGGGTGAGCTGTACCAAATTTTGAAGGGAAGAGTCCAATCTCGTCAGCCTCATTCTCAATCACACCGCCTGCCACAGCTTCCTCAGCCCACTGCTTGGCTGTTGCTGGCTCTACTTTGCTCATGTGTATCGCCATACGGAGCTTCAAAGAGTTGGCAAAGCGAATCCAGACGCTGAGGTCTGAAGGGTCTGTATCATAAGAAGATAGCAACGTTGCATAGACCCCTATGATACGTCCAATTTGTTTTTTGTAAGCTTCAGAGCGGTGGTCTTTGTAATATTTGAAGCACTCGATAGCGGCATCTATATCGGCTTTCGCTTGATAGTAGATATCTTTCACCCTGTCGTATTCGAACGATGAACCATCAAAATTTCCCTTGTTGTCATAGTAAGTTAAAGGTCCGAAGAGGTCTACATTCTCTATTGCAGCATAGTTGAACAGAGTGAGATAAATAGCCTTAATCTCTGGCATATAGTCAATCTTCTCTGCGTTCAGAGTAGGAGCCATTTTATACGTCATTGTGCTGAAGCCTACACTCAGATTATTGATAAAAAACTTGCAGAGGTCGTATGTAGAACGCAGTTCGTAGTAAGAGTACGAGAAGTCTGAGTGAGGTACGCAGAAATACTGTACGTAGCAGTCGGGACCAAGAGTGTTTTGCGACTGATAAAGAAGTGCTTGTAACCCACCTTCATTACCACTACGTAAGCTATAGATAGCCCCTTGTGCATCTTTTAGTTGGGTGCGCATATCTCTGGTTGCCTGCTTTAGTTCATCTGCTGAAATATCTCTTTTGTAGTTGAGACTTATGTTTCCAACTTCATGTGCAATCCAATCGAACGATACGTGGTCTACATCCGTGTATTTTTGTGGTTGTATTTGCTTCGTGACAGCGTACACATAGTCCTCTCTGTTTTCTATTCGCCAAAGGTCAGATTCGTTAAAACTCGTCTTTGTGCCGTCCTTTTGGTGTATAGTTACCGTTCCTTCGTATCTGGTTTGTTGTGCGTTTGCCTCTATTGCGCCCATTCCGAGCATGGCAGAGACGGCGACAGCGAAAAATGCAGATTTATTGTTTTTCATAATCATATAGGCATTTAGTTTTTAGCTATTTTTACAACATTCTTTCCGGCACGTACTATGTATGTGCCGTTGGCGAGATTGTAGAGTTCAATGACAACAGTGTCACCGTCAGCCTTTACCACAGTCTGCACCTGCGTGCCGTCGGTGCGGAACACGCCCACAGCGCCTTTAGCCCCACGCACAACGATGCGGTTGCCCTGAACGTTCATGCCCGTCTGTGTGTCGGCTACAGACTCGACATCTGTAGCCTCGTCAGAGAAGAAGTATTTCTTCACATTCTGTTTGTTGAATTTGAGATCTGTCTGTCCGGCTTGTGGGTTATTAAAACGCACATACAACATAGTTCTGGTTAACGATACGTCTGGCTCGGAACTGAGCAGCAAACTCTGCTCGCTGCCGTCAGCAAAGACAAGAGTCATGTATTTGGCTGCCGAAGCAGGCAGTATACACGATACACCAAATAGTAGTGTTAGTAATAGCTTTTTCATAAGCAATCTTTGTTTAATTATTAGTAGTTTTTATGAGTTGTTGGTTTGTTATAGGATATGTTCAAACATTACATTAGTCAGATGCAAATATATATATAATTATGTAAACATAGAACTTTTATTTTACTTTTTTTTGTGTTTGACGACTCAAGATTACATGTTTTTCAGTTCGTATCGACCGACGCAGATGTCCGCACCGACCGACGCAGACATCCGCACCGACCGACGCAGACATCCGCATCGACCGACGCAGACGTCCGTATCGACCGACGCAGACATCCGTATCGACCGACGCGGATGGTTTGTGGCGAACTTTTGACGTGCAGAAAACGGCTTTATATGATTAATGTTTTGTAACTTTGCAGGTGTATAAAACCACTATAACTAAAAACAACCCCAATCGTTGTGATAAACCGCAAACTGTTTGCCCAATTCCTATAAATAATGTACCTTTGTAGGTTGATAGGAAACAAAAACAAACAGGAAATAAAAATAAACAAGATATGGGAAAGATAATTCTTACGGGCGACCGTCCAACAGGTAAGCTCCACTTGGGTCACTACGTTGGCTCGCTCCGCCGCCGCGTCGAACTGCAGAACGCTGGCGATTTCGACCGTATGTTCGTCTTCATGGCTGACGTGCAGGCTCTCACCGACAATGCAGACAACCCCGAAAAAATTCGCCAGAACATCATCGAGGTGGCTCTCGACTACCTCTCGGCTGGTCTCGACCCCGAGAAGTGCACGCTCTTCATACAGAGTCAGATACCGGAGCTCGCCGAGCTTACTACATATCTGATGAACCTCATCACCGTGTCGCGCGTGCAGCGCAACCCGACCGTGAAGACCGAAATAAAGATGCGCAACTTCGAGGCAAACATTCCGCTCGGCTTCTTCTGCTACCCTGTGAGCCAGGCTGCCGACATCGCTCTGTTCAAGGCTACAACCGTGCCTGCAGGCGAAGACCAGGAACCGATGATTGAGGTGACACGCGAGCTCGTGCGCCGCTTCAACCAGACATACAGCGAGGTGCTCGTGGAGCCGGAAATCATGCTGCCCGAGAACGCTACGGCACGCCGCCTGCCAGGCACCGACGGCAAGGAGAAGATGTCGAAGTCGCTCGGCAATTGTATCTACCTTTCTGACTCGGCTGCTGAGGTGTGGAAGAAGGTGAAGAAGATGTCGAACGGTGCGCCGCGCATGAGCATGGACGAGCCGGGCAACCTCGAAGGCAACGCCGTGTTCACATATCTTGAGGCGTTCAGCACGCCCGACGACTTCGCTGAGTTCTGGCCCGAGTACAAGACACTCGACGAGCTGAAGGACCACTACGTGCGTGGCGGCATCGGCGACGGCACAACGAAGAAGTTCCTCAACAACGTGCTCAACAAGATGCTCGAGCCAATCCGTGAGCGTCGCGCCGAGTACGAGAAGGACATCCCCGAAATCTACAACATCCTGCGCAAGGGTTCGGAGGCTGCACGCGAGACAGCAGCTCAGACAATGGACGAGGTGCGCCGCGCAATGCAGATCGACTACTTCAACGACGCTGCGCTCATTCAGCAGCAGGCAGAGAAGTTCCGCAAGTAAAAAGGAGGGTATGGCATCCTTGCCATACCCACGCACCCACGCTATAGGCGGCGTGGTTATGGCTAGTTTCCATGTTCACGCATCCACGCTATAGGCAGCGTGGTTATGGCAGGATGCCATAACCTCCTAAAATACAAAAAGGGCAAAACTCATCAATCGTGAGTTTTGCCCTTTTTCATGTCTTTATATATCCTGCCACGGGTACATCCTGCTATGCAGAATCTCCTGCTTACGGCAGGCTCTCGCCCTCCACATACTCCTCAAGGAACATGTGCTCGCCGTCGAACACGGCGTAGGTGAACTGCGTGATCCAGTCGCCGAGAATCATCATGCGTGTCTTCTTCGAGAGGAAAAGGTCGAGCTCTATGTGTCGGTGTCCGAACATGAAGTAGTCGACATCGTTGTGTGTCTTCATGTACTGCTTCGCAAAGAGCACAAGGTGCTCGCGGTCCTCACCCATGTACGGCGGTTCCTTGCCGTCGGCACGCTTCAGACGCGAGTGCTTCGCCCAGGTTAGTCCGAACCACATAGCCCAGCGCGGGTGCAGCGTGTTGAACAGCACCTGGCACGTGCGGTTGTGGAATACGCGCTTTATGAACTTGAAGCGGCGGTCGGGGTCGCCCAGTCCGTCGCCGTGCGCTATGTAGAACACCTTGTCGTAGATCTCTACCGTCTCGGGTTTGGTGTGCACGATAAGGCCACACTCCTCTTTGAGGTAGCCGTAGGTCCAGATGTCGTGGTTGCCGGTGAAGTAGTGCACCTCCACGCCCATGTCGGTCAGTTCTGATAGCTTGCCCAGAAAGCGCGTGTAGCCCTTCGGCACAACGTAGCGCCACTCGCACCAGAAGTCGAACATATCGCCCAACAGATAGACGGCGCGCGCCTTTGTCTTTATCGAGTCGAGAAACCTCACGAGTCGACGCTCCTGAGTGCGACCGTGGTCGATGGCCCACGACCCGAGGTGGGCATCGCTAAGGAAATATACATTTTTCATGCGAACTCAATATTGGTTAATTCAAAATCGGCGCAGCCGACAATTCTTGCTATAGCAAGCGGCATAGCCGAGTGCAAAACTCAAAATTCAAAATTCGACAACGTTAGTCGAATCCAAGCTCAACCCTTGCCTCCTCCGTCATCATGCTTTGGTCCCAAACCGGCTCGAAGACGAGGTTTACGTTGGCAGACTTCACCTGCTCGAGCGAGTCGACCTTCTGTCGCACATCCTCAAGGATGAAGTCGGCGGCGGGGCATGTTGGTGCGGTGAAGGTCATGTCGATGTCTACGTTGCCGTCGTCCTGCACGTCAATCTTGTAGATGAGTCCGAGGTCGTAGATGTTCACCGGTATTTCGGGGTCGTACACCGTCTTGAGCACATCGACGATGCGTTCTTCTATATGTGTTTTTTCTTCCTGTGTCATTGCTTTAAATCTTTAGCTTGTTATATACATATATATATTATTGCAAATTTAAGGAAAATAATCCGAATAACGAATTTTACGGCAGTAATAATATCGTATTTCTTACTCGGTTACGATAAAAAACTATACTTTTGCAGCGCATAACGTAACCAAAATAACTAAATAAAAATGATTACATTCCTAATCAGTCTGGCAGCCCTCGTGTTGGGCTACCTTGTCTATGGACGCTTCGTGGAGCACATCTTCGTACCCGACGACCGTGTTACGCCAGCTGTGGCGCAAGCCGATGGCTTGGACTATGTCGCGATGCCTTATTGGAAGGTGTTTATGATACAGTTCCTTAACATAGCCGGTACTGGACCTATATTCGGTGCAATCATGGGCGCAAAGTTCGGACCCGCGGCATATCTCTGGATAATCTTCGGCTGCATCTTCGCCGGTGCCGTACACGACTACTTCGTGGGTATGCTCTCTATGCGCAACGGTGGTTGCGACCTGCCCGAACTCGTTCGGTGCTATCTCGGCGGAGCCGCATCTAAGGTGTTGTTGGTGTTCGCTGTCTTCCTGCTCATTATGCTCGGCACGGTGTTCGTGTATAGCCCAGCCGAGATATTGCATGGCATAAGCGGTTCGACAACCATGTGGATAACCATCATCTTCATCTATTACGTAGTGGCGACGATGCTACCTATCGACAAGATTATCGGTAAGATATACCCGCTCTTCTCGTTCTCGCTGCTGTTCATGGCTGTGGCACTGATGGCTGTGCTGTTCGTGAAGTGGCCTGCACTGCCCGAACTGTGGGATGGCGTGGGCAATATGGGTAAGGCTGCCGACCCAGCTTCGTTCACCGATAATATCTTCCCGTGTCTGTTCATCACCATCGCCTGCGGTGCTATCAGTGGTTTCCACGCCACGCAGAGTCCGCTTATGGCTCGCTGTCTCACGTCGGAACGCAAGGGTAGACCAATCTTCTACGGTGCAATGATTACGGAAGGACTCGTGGCACTCGTGTGGGCTACGGTGTCGATGTGGTTCTTCTACGACGCTCCGCAGCCTGGATACGCTCAGATTGGCGGCACCGTGGCTAACGGACTGCATACGTCGGCACCCGTCGTTGTGAACCTTGTCTGCAAAGACTGGCTCGGCATCGTGGGCGGCGTGCTCGCCATGCTCGGTGTGGTTGCTGCCCCGATAACAAGTGGCGACACTGCGTTCCGTTCTGCCCGTCTTATCATCGCTCAGGCGCTGAAACTCAGTCAGCGTGCAAAGAAGAACCGTCTGTATATCTGCGTGCCGCTCTTCGCTGCATCGTTCGCCATGCTCGTTTGGCAGATGGAGAACCCCGACGGCTTCAACACCATCTGGCAATACTTCGGATGGGCTAACCAGACGCTTTCTGTCTTCGCCCTTTGGACCATCACTGTTTATCTCGTTCGCGAGAGAAAGCCTTACGTCATAACGCTCGTGCCAGCCCTCTTTATGACTTGCGTCTGCACCACCTTCTTCATGGTGTCGAAGACTGCGCTCGGCTTGCCATACACCGTGGGCTACGGCGTCGGCGCAACCGCACTCGTCGTTGCCGCCGTGTGGTTTGTGGTGTGGATGAAGAAGTCGAACTGCAAAGGCTGATACTTTCTTTAACTAAAAAAACAAATGCTTCTATGTAACGTGCGTTTAGTGCTGTTACATAGAAGCATTTGTTTTATACATGAGCTGTCAAATCTTTCCCTCTTCAGCGTAGCTGTAGTACCTGCCGTCGGTGACGATGAGGTGGTCGATGAGGTAGAGGCGCATGGCATCGCACGCAGTCTTCAGTTTGTGCGTGATGCGGTCGTCGTCGCCAGAGGGGCGTGCGTTGCCGCTTGGGTGGTTGTGAATGAGCGTTAGCGTGGTGGCGTTGGCGAGCAGTGCTTCGCGCAGGATGACGCGCACGTCGACGGCAGTCTCTGTGAGTCCACCGTGCGAGAGCCGCACCGCCTTGATGAGTCGGAAACGCTGATTCATTAGTAGCACCCATGCTTCCTCGGTATCGAGGTCCTGCATCTTCGGGTGCATATACTCGTACACCGCCTGTGCCGACCCCATGTCAGGACGTTCAGCAGCCTTCGTTGCCTGGCGTCGCTTGCCAAGTTCGCAGGCAGCAATGATGGTTATCGCCTTTGCTTCGCCGATACCCTTATACTGCATCAGTTCGTGCAGTGAGCGTTTGCCAAGCGTGTTGAGGTTGTTGTCGCAGGCACTCAGTATGCGTTGCATCAGTGCTACGGCACTCTCGCTCGTGCTGCCCGAACCGATGAGAATTGCTAATAGTTCGGCATCGGAAAGTGCTTCAGTTCCGCGGTCGCGCAGCTTCTCGCGAGGGCGGTCGGCTTCGGAGAGGTCGGATATCTTCAGTTGAGAATTGTTTTTTAGTTGAGAATTGGGAGTTGAGAGTTGAGAGTTATGATTACTCTTGTTACTTATGTCGTTCATAGGTTGTTTGTTTAATAGAAGGATAATATGGAAGGTTCTCCCGCGGAT
>OLGY01001449.1_pt1 | contig 12172 bp, 10 predicted proteins | sample 1605951 | NCBI WGS metagenome assembly OLGY01 (sample SAMN03283280) | human gut metagenome | biome: human-associated habitat; material: feces | host: Homo sapiens | place: Peru | collected 2012
TACGGCATACTACACGATGGACGGTTCAACTCCAACCGCATCCTCTGAGAAATATACTGACCCCATTGATATGCCAGGAAATTCACAAACAACTTTTTCAGCGATCCTTGTGAACGATAAAAACGGAAAAGCGACGGAAGTAACAACACGAAATTATATTACTACATATTAAGTAAACTGTGTAAAGTAACTAGAAAGCAATCTTGATTTTGGAAAATGTTATGTAAATTTTCCAAAATAGGGTTGCTTTTTTTAGTATACAGAGTTATAATAATATCTGTTAAAAAAATAACAATACTACATAAAAAAGGAGAGATTTGTTATGAGTAGATTTTGCTTACCAAGAGACATTTATCATGGAAAAGGATGTCTGGAAGAACTGAAGAACCTGAAAGGAAAGAAAGCCATTCTTGTAGTTGGTGGCGGTTCTATGAAACGTCAGGGATTCCTGGATAAAGCAGTTAATTATCTGAAAGAAGGCGGAATGGAAGTTCAGCTGTTTGAAGGTGTTGAGCCAGATCCGTCAGTTGAGACTGTTATGAAAGGTGCAGAAGCAATGCGTGCTTTCGAGCCGGATTGGATCGTTGCTATGGGTGGTGGATCACCAATCGATGCAGCGAAAGCTATGTGGGCATTCTATGAGTACCCTGAGATCTCCTTTGAAGACCTGATCACACCATTCAGCTTCCCGGAACTGAGACAGAAAGCTAAATTTGCAGCAATTCCTACAACTTCAGGAACAGCTACAGAGGTTACAGCATTCTCAGTTATCACAAACTATCAGACTGGTGTGAAATATCCACTGGCTGACTTCAACATCACACCAGATGTTGCAATCGTTGATCCTGACCTTGTTGCAGGACTCCCGGTTAAACAGGTTGCATATACAGGTATGGATGCTCTTACACATGCAATTGAAGCATATGTATCCACACTGAACGGACCTTTCACAGATCCACTTGCACTGCAGGCAATTGAGATGGTTCTTGATTATCTGCCAGGATCTTACAAATGTGATATGGTTGCAAGAGAGCAGATGCATTATGCACAGTGCCTTGCAGGAATGGCATTCTCTAATGCATTACTTGGTATCGTTCATTCAATGGCTCATAAAACAGGTGCTGCATTCTCTACAGGACATATTCCGCACGGATGTGCTAACGCAATTTACCTTCCATACGTTATCAAATACAACGCAAAAGACGTTGTAGCTGCAAAACGTTATGCTGAAATCGCACGCAGAATGGGACTTGCCGGAACATCTGAGCAGGCTCTGATCAACAGCCTTGTTGAGAAGATTGATGAGTTCAATGTAAGACTGAACATTCCTAAGACTCTGAAAGACTTCGGAATCAATGAAGAAGAATTCAAAGAAAAAGTTGACAAGATTGCAGAACTGGCTGTAGGAGATGCCTGTACAGGATCCAACCCACGTGCAATCGATCCAGCTGCTATGGCTAAACTTCTTACATGTACATACTACGGAACAGAAGTTGATTTCTAAAATCAAAAATTAATAAAGGTTTCAGTGTTCTTATAAAATAAGATAACGCTGTAAACTTGTCCTAAACGATACGGGTAGATGCATGAAATTGTGTGTCTACCCGTATGTTTTACTTGAATTCATGGCTGAATTGTCGTATTATTAACAAAGAGCGAGTTGTTATTGTTTGCATATTTGTTAAATAATAACGTCGATTTATTTACAAGGAGGAGAAACATGTATAAGATATTGAAAGCTGAAAAACTGGCTGATAAGATTTATCTGATGGATGTTCATGCACCACGTGTAGCAAGTCACTGTCAGCCTGGTCAGTTTGTCATCGTTAAAATGGACGAGAAAGGTGAACGTATTCCGCTGACAATCTGTGATTATGACAGAGAAGCAGGAACAATCACCATCGTTTTCCAGGAAGTTGGAGCTTCTACAGTGAAAATGGGGGAACTTAAAGCAGGAGACAGTTTCCGTGACTTCACAGGTCCGCTCGGATGCGCTTCTGAATTTGTTCATGAAGACCTTGAGTCCCTTAAGAATGAGAAGATGCTGTTTGTAGCCGGTGGAGTTGGGGCTGCTCCGGTTTACCCACAGGTAAAATGGTTGAAAGCACACGGAATCGATGCTGATGTTATCGTTGGTGCTAAGACAAAAGATATGCTGATCCTTGAAGATCAGATGGAAGCTGTTGCAGGTAATTACTACCCATGTACAGATGACGGTTCCTACGGACACGCCGGAATGGTTACAACTATGGTAGAAGAACTTGTAAACAACGGAAATAAATACGATGTCTGCGTTGCGATCGGACCGATGATCATGATGAAATTCGTCTGTCTCTTAACAAAGAAACTTGAGATTCCGACTATCGTCAGCATGAACCCGATCATGGTAGACGGAACAGGTATGTGTGGTGCCTGCCGTCTTCAGGTTGGAGATGAGATTAAATTTGCATGCGTTGACGGACCAGAGTTCGACGGACACCTTGTTGACTTTGATCAGGCGATGAAGAGAAGCCAGATGTACAAATCTGAAGAAGGACGCGCAATGCTGAAGCTTCAGGAAGGCGATACACATCACGGCGGATGCGGACATTGTGGAGGTGACGAATAATGGCTGATATGATGAAAAAAGTACCTGTAAGAGAGCAGGATCCAAAAGTACGCGCAACAAACTTTGAAGAAGTTTGTCTCGGTTATAACAAAGAAGAAGCAATGGAAGAGGCTACAAGATGCCTTAACTGTAAGAATGCAAAATGTATCCAGGGTTGTCCTGTATCCATCAACATTCCGGCATTTATCCAGCAGGTAAAAGAAGGAAACATTGAAGAAGCTTACAAGATCATTGGTAAATCCAGTGCACTTCCGGCTATCTGTGGACGTGTTTGCCCACAGGAATCCCAGTGTGAGGGAAAATGTATCCGTGGAATTAAAGGCGAGCCTGTTTCTATCGGAAAACTGGAGCGTTTCGTTGCTGACTATGCACTTGAGAATGATATTAAACCAGAAGGCGCTGAGACTATGAACGGTCACAAAGTAGCCGTTATCGGTTCTGGCCCGTCCGGACTTACATGTGCCGGAGACCTTGCAAAACTCGGATACGATGTAACAGTATTCGAAGCATTACATGAGCTCGGTGGAGTACTTGTATATGGTATTCCTGAGTTCCGTCTTCCAAAACAGAAAGTCGTTGCGAAAGAGATCGAGAAAGTAAAAGAGCTCGGTGTTAAATTTGAGACAAACGTTGTTATCGGTAAATCCACAACAATCGATCAGCTGATGGAAGAAGAAGGATTCGAGGCAGTATTCATCGGATCCGGTGCCGGACTTCCAATGTTCATGGGAATTCCGGGAGAGAATGCAAACGAAGTATTCTCCGCAAATGAATACCTGACAAGAAGTAACCTTATGAAAGCTTTCCGTGAGGATTACGACACACCGATCGCTGCAGGTAAGAAAGTAGCTGTTGTTGGTGGTGGTAACGTAGCTATGGATGCTGCAAGAACAGCTCTTCGTCTTGGCGCAGAAGTTCATGTAGTATACAGAAGAAGTGAAGCAGAGCTTCCTGCAAGAGCTGAAGAAGTTCATCATGCAAAAGAAGAAGGAATCATCTTCGATCTTCTTACTAATCCGAAGAAGATCAACGTTGACGAGAACGGTAATATCACAAGCATGACAGTGATCAAGATGGAACTTGGTGAGCCAGATGCTTCCGGAAGAAGACGTCCGGTTGAAATTGAGGGCTCTGAGTACGACATCGAAGTTGATACAGTTATCATGTCACTTGGTACATCACCGAACCCGCTGATCTCTTCTACAACAAAAGGTCTGGAGACAAACCGCAGAAAATGTATCGTTGCCGAGGAAGAGAATGGACAGACATCTAAAGAAGGCGTATTCGCCGGTGGAGATGCTGTTACAGGAGCTGCTACAGTTATCCTTGCTATGGGAGCTGGTAAAGCAGGTGCCAAAGGTATCGATGAATATCTGAGAAATAAATAATAAACTATAAAAACAATCGACCGGCAGGAAATGTAATTATATCATTTTCTGCCGGTTTTTGTTTACGCGAGCAACGAGCCAAAGTTCTTTTCAAATCTTTTATTCCTGATATTTTTGCCTTAAATCTAATGACAAGCATGCAATAAGTATGTTAGAATAATACACTGAATATTTACAAGACAATAGAAAAATCTATTTTGGAGGAAACATAAAACATATGACGAATTATAACAGCAATGACAATCGATTTGATGGAAGATGCTTCCTTGAAGATGTTGAGATAAAGTTACAAAAACGACTGGAAGAAATAGGGCAGTCTCTCTCTGATGGGCAGAAAGAAATTGACAACATGCAGGAATATTACTGGGAAAACTATACAGAGATGGATGAATATGGTTACGAAGATTATGATAACCAGCAGGCACTTCTGCATCAGGTCAACGCCAATAACGAAAAACTTCAGTTAAAGCACCGTTTTGAAAAGATGATGGATGCACCTTTCTTCGGGAGAGTTGATTATTTATATGATGGTGATGATGAACCGGAACCGTTTTATATCGGGATTGCAAATTTTGCCGAAAAAACAGGAATGCAGCCTCTGATCTACGACTGGAGAGCTCCGGTCAGCAGTTTGTTTTATGATTATGATAAAGGCCCTGCAAGCTATGAGGCTCCTGCCGGAAGACTGGATGGAGAGATTCTTTCAAAATGGCAGTTTAAGATTCAGAATGGAGAACTTGTCTATGCTTTTGAAAGTGATACAAAGATCGATGATGATATTCTGAAAAAAGAACTTGGAACAAACAGTGATGTAAAATTAAAAAATATCGTCCGCACGATCCAGAAAGAACAGAATGCAATTATCCGAAATACGAAAGATCGAATCCTTGTAATCCAGGGAGCTGCCGGAAGTGGAAAAACTTCGATTGCTTTACACCGAATTGCATATCTTTTATATCATGAACGCGACACTCTGAAATCATCCAACATACTGATTCTTTCACCGAACAGCGTATTTGCAGATTATATCTCACATATTCTTCCAGAATTAGGAGAAGAGAATATCCGTGAGATGAGTTTTGATCTCTACGCCTACAAAGAGCTTCGAAAAGGTGTCGCAGCAGACTGTGAGGATCGTTATGATCAGTTGGAACGTCGGATGAAGTTTCCGGATGAATCAGCTCAGAATCGTTTTGACTGGAAACAATCCAAAGATTTTATTGGTGAAATAGAAGGTTTCCTTGCGATTCTGGAAGATCGTCTGATGGAATTCAAAGAAATTGAGTTCCGTGGAATGACATTGACAGAAGAAGACTTGATCCAATTGTTCTATTATAAATTCACAGAGACTCCGTTATTGAAACGTATGGACGCTGTAAAAGACTATTTTATCGATTCCTGGGAAACTCTGAAAGGCAGAAATATTTCAGAGGATGATCAGGAGATGCTTCAGATGAAGTTCGACAAGATGTACACAACGAAAGATATTTACACCATTTATAATTGGATGCTCGATGACTGTGGTTGTGATCTGTTGCCGGAAGTTCCGTACGAAAAACGAAAGCTCCCTTATGAAGATGTATTTCCTATGCTCTATCTGAAATATCGTCTTTCCGGTGGGAATTCAACTCATAAGAACATTAAGCATCTTGTCATTGATGAAATGCAGGACTACACTTATCTGCAATACACCATCCTGGAATCCTTGTTTCATTGTAGAATGACTATTCTTGGAGACCGTGCACAGACACTGGATACCAAGCAACAGGATGTATTGAGATTTCTTCCCAAATTACTTGGACGTGAAATCCGAACAATTGAAATCAAAAAGAGTTACCGGAACACATTGGAAATTGCCCGGTATGCGGAAAAAGTCAGTGGAGTATCTGATCTTGAGTTACTGGACCGCCATGGAAAAGAAGTAGTAGAAAAGACATTTAACACAGATACGGAATTGCTTGATGAACTTGTCTGTCATTTAAAATGTCCGGGAGACTTTGAAACTGCTGCCCTGATCACAACAACAGAAGAGGAAGCTTTTGACTTAAGCCGTCTCCTGAAACTGCGTGGTATCAATGTATCTTATGTAGATCGTAACAGTTCCGCATTTAAGAAAGGACTCACAGTAACGACATTTTATCTTGCAAAAGGGCTGGAATTTGACCAGGTTTTCGCACTTCGCGGTGCAAAAGAAAATCCGCTTAAAAATCAGGCGGAATACATTTGCGCAACAAGAGCTCTTCACGAACTCTATGTTTACGAAATTGCTGACAGCTTATCAAAATAACAGTTAACAGGCATGCATGATTAAAATTTATTCAGAAAGAACAGAAAAATGAAGATTACATTAATAACCGTAGGAAAGATAAAAGAAAAATATCTGCGAGATGCAATTGCAGAATACAGCAAGCGATTGAGCCGATACTGCAAACTGGAGATTATAGAAGTAGCTGATGAAAAGACACCTGACCATGCAAGTGATGTCGTGGAAGATACAATTCGCGATAAAGAAGCTGAACGTATTATGAAATATGTAAAAGAGGATGCCTATGTAATCACTCTTGAGATTAACGGAAAGCTTCTTAGTTCCGAGGAACTTTCTGCAAAAATCAATCAACTTGGAATTCAGGGGACAAGCCATATCACATTTATCATTGGCGGATCCATTGGTTTGGGCAAAGAAGTGCTCGCAAGATCGGACTATGCATTAAGCTTTTCCAAGATGACCTTTCCACACCAGTTGATGCGGGTCATTCTGTTAGAGCAGATATACAGAAGTTATCGGATCATCAACGGTGAACCTTATCATAAATAGAGATCTGTCACAGAAAACAACTGGTATAGGACATCGTGATATATTCATATACTGATGACAAAGGATTTTTATATAAAAAACTTCAATGAACCGAGAGCAGATCAAAGAAAAGATGGTATCCGCAATGGATCTCCCAAAAGATGTGATTCAGAATGCTTCTGTTATAACCATTTTAGGACGAAATGAATTATGCATTGAAAATTATCGGGGCATTATTGAATACACAGATACACTGATCCGTGTGCAGACGCGGGCAGGACAGATCCGGATCCAGGGAAAACGACTCCGGATTCAATACTACACAAATGATGAGATGAAAGTAACTGGAGCATTATCATCTTTAGAATTTACCGAGGGGAGGAATCCGGGGTGATTCATTGCCTGATCCGCTACTTGTCCGGTTATGTGAAGATTCAGATCAAAGGATACTCCCCAGAACGATTTCTGAATCTCTGCTGTTATCACCGCATCCGATTCTGGGGATTGACCCGAATCGGAACAAATTATGAATTATACTTGAGTTTATCTGATTTTCGAAAGATTCGTCCTTATGTCAGAAAAACACATACAAAAGTCATACTAAAAAAACGGTATGGCTTTCCTTTTTTTCTTTATCGCTACCGAAAAAGAAAACTATTCTTTATCAGCATCTTCCTATGCATTTTTCTAATCGATTGTTACTCGCAATTTCTATGGGATATTCATTTTCAGGGAAATAAAAGATGGACCGACACGACCTTGACAACGTTTCTGAAAGAAGAGGGGATTTATCCTGGAATGCAAAAGAAAAATGTAGATTGTCAGGGGATTGTCAAAGCCCTTCGAAAGGAATATAATGATATCGTTTGGGTATCTGCTTCTCTTGATGGTAGCCGGTTAAAAATACAGATAAAAGAAAATGAAGATGCGCTTCCTATCGTCTCATCTACTCAGGCAGATTCTTTACCTGCTGATCTGATTGCTTCTACTGATGGAATCATTACAAATTTAATTACACGCACCGGCATTCCCCAAGTACATATCGGGGATTCTGTAACGAAAGGAACTTTACTTGTATCTGGACGGATTGACATCCTGGATGACAGTGGTGAAATTACCGGATATCAATATACGCATGCCGATGCAGATATTTTCGCTGATACACAGATTTCTTATCTGGATATAATTTCCTGTTATCATAATAAAAAAGTATATACAAAAGAAACAAAAAAGTCCGGATTTATTCAAATCGGATCTGTCCGGTTAGAAACATGGAAACCAAAAATATCTGACACTTCTGAAAAACTCTGTATAGAGCATCAGTTAAAACTGGGAGAAAATTTTTCACTTCCTGTTTTTTATGGGCATGAAACAATAAAAAAATACAGCTTCAAGAAAATAAAATATACGAAAAAAGAGATGCAGACAATTTTAAGCAGTCGATTTCGCTATTTTTGTAAAGATTTAGAGGAAAAGGGTATTCAAATTAATGAAAAAAATGTTAAGATATATATATCTGCCGAAAAGGCAACGGCTTCAGGTACGCTCTATCTGAATCAGCAGATTGAAGAGGAAACAGAGACCGAAAGAATAACTTTAGAAAGGAACGAACCGGATGAGTCTGTCGGAACTGATCATTGATATTCCGGCTGAATACGAGATGAATGTATTTGGCCAGTTTGATACTTATATAAAGAAAATAGAAAGAACTTTTCATGTCACATTGATTTCACGTGACGGTGCAACCAAGATTGTAGGAGATACAATTGCTGCACAGAAAGCCCAGCGTGTACTTACACAGCTTGTGGAACTTGCTAAACGAGGAAATACGATTACGGAACAGAATGTAGACTATGCAATCTCGCTCGTATTTGAAGATCAGGAAGAAGCCCTTGTTTCTATTGATAAAGATCTGATCTGTCATACACTACAGGGAAAACCAATCAAACCTAAAACATTAGGTCAGAAAAAATATGTTGATGCAATTCGAAATGGAATGATCACTTTCGGTCTCGGACCTGCCGGAACAGGAAAGACCTATCTTGCGATGGCAATGGCAATCACAGCATTCAAGCGCGAAGAAGTAAGCAGAATCATCCTGACGCGCCCGGCAATTGAAGCCGGAGAGAAGCTTGGATTTCTTCCGGGAGACCTGCAAAGCAAGATTGATCCGTATTTAAGACCTTTATATGACGCGCTTTATCAGATTATGGGAGCTGACAGTTTTCTTAAGAATTCTGAAAAAGGATTGATTGAGGTTGCTCCTTTGGCATATATGCGCGGACGTACTTTAGATAATGCGTTCATCATCCTTGATGAAGCACAGAATACAACGCCGGCCCAGATGAAAATGTTCTTAACAAGAATTGGTTTTGGATCCAAAGTTGTTATTACAGGTGATTCTACGCAGAAAGATCTTCCATCCGGAACAATATCCGGACTTGATGTTGCTGTAAAGGTTGTAAAAGATCTGGAAGGGATCAACATCTGTACGCTGACAAGCAAAGATGTTGTAAGACATCCGTTAGTTCAGAAAATTGTAAAAGCATATGAGGACTATGAGAAGAAATCGTCCAGACCGAGAGAAAACAGGAGGAAAAAAGGATGAGTCTTTTTATCGAAGAAGAGGGGAATATAAAGTTAGACTTTGATACAGAAGAGATTGCCGCATTAGTTATTGACGCTGCATTAGAACTTGCAGACTGTCCTTATGAAGCAGAGATCAATCTTCTTTTAACAGAGAATGCCCAGATTCACGAAATGAATCTGGAACAGCGTGGAATTGACCGCCCAACAGATGTACTTTCTTTCCCTATGATTGAATACGAAGAGCCGGGAGATTTTTCCGTGATTGATGAAGAAAGTGCAGAAGCTTTTAATCCGGAATCCGGAGAATTGATGCTTGGTGATATCGTTATCTCAAAGGAAAAAGTGTTATCCCAGGCTGAAGAATATGGACATTTACCCAAAAGAGAGTATGCTTTCCTGATTGCGCACAGTATGCTTCACTTATTTGGATACGATCACATGGTTGATGAAGAACGTGTTGTCATGGAAGCGAAACAGAAAGAAATCATGGAAAAAGTCGGTATTTTCCGCTGATGGAATACATATATTAAATAGATTTTAAGGAATGGGACACTAGGAGGAAGTTATGTCTGAAACTGAGGCACAAACAACGAAAAAACGAACGAAAAAGGATGATTATATTGTCCAGGGTTCGATACTTGCAGCAGCAGCTGTACTTACAAAAATCATAGGCGTAGTCTACAGGATTCCGCTGACGAATATTTTAGGAGATGAAGGAAACGGATTTTATGGATATGCCTATCAGGTCTATGCAATCGCTCTGATGATTTCATCATTCAGCCTTCCGACTGCCGTATCCAAGCTGGTATCGATCCGACTTGCAAAACGTCAGAGACGAAATGCATTCCGTGTATTTATCTGTTCACTTGCTTTTGCAATCGGTGTTGGATTATTCATCTCGCTGACAATCTTTTTGGGAGCAGGACTGATTTCAACACATTTAATGAAATCTCCACTTAGCGTTTACGCACTGCGGGTTCTTGCCCCGGGACTTCTAATTGTTGCAGTTATGGCTGTTATCCGTGGATATTTCCAGGGAATGGGAACAATGCTTCCAACAGCTATCTCACAGATCATTGAGCAGGTATTTAATGCCGTGATCAGTATTGTCGGCGCAAGTGTCCTCTTTGGCATCGGAACAAAAGCAGGAGAAAAATCCGGAAAGGAGCTTCTCGGACCTGCTTACGGTGCTGCCGGAAGTACACTTGGAACGGTTATCGGCTCTTTATCTGGATTGTTATTTCTTTTGTTTGTCATTTTTTTATATAAAAATGTGATACGCAAACAGCTGAAGAGAGATCGCACCCAAAATGTTGAAAGTTATTCTTTCCTTCTGAAAGCATTACTTTTAACAGCAATCCCAGTTGTATTCAGCACCGCTGTGTATAATATTAACCAGATTATCGACCTTACAATCTTTAATCATGTTATGGAGTCACAAGGCTATGTAGAGAAAGAATATATGGCTCTTCAGGGTATTTACACCGGTAAATACGACACCCTGATCAATGTTCCGATGGCAATTGCGAATGCACTTGGAACATCTCTTGTGCCAAGTCTTACAGCTGTTGTTACAGCAGGTACAAAGAAACAGGTTCACAGTAAGATTAACCAGACATTACGTCTCACAATGGTAATTGCTATTCCAAGTTGTATCGGTTATTTTGTACTTGCTTCCCCAATTATGGTTCTGCTGTACAATGACTCCAGTGCAACACCGGCGCGTCTGTTGATGGCAGGAGCTATCGTTGTTGTACTGTATGGACTTTCCTCTGTAACGAATTCCATTCTTCACGGATTAAACTACATGACAAGTCCTGCAAAGAATGCTGCAGCAGCTCTTGGAATCCATCTGGTAGCATTTGTACTGATGATGACTGTCTTCAAGATGAACGTCTATGCACTGGTGGGTGGAAATATTGTATTTGCACTTGCAATGAGTATTTTGAATCTGCTCAAGATTCGAAAAGTCAGCGGTTTCAAAATCGATTTTGTAAGCACCTTCGGAAAACCATTCGCTGCAGCAGCAGTGATGGGCATTGTAACTTTCGGCGTATTCAGACTGTTTGATACACTGATCGGCGGTCGTGTAATTCCAGTATGCATTTCACTGATTGTAGCAATACTTGTTTATGCGGTTGTTATGTTGAAGATTGGAACACTTTCTGAAGATGATATCCTTGATCTTCCAATGGGTGGACGTATCCTGAGAATTTCTAAGAAATTCCATCTGCTTCCAGCCGTAAAAGTAGAAGAATAAAAAAAATAAAAAAGCCAATACTGTATGAAAAAAGGAGCGATTTGCGATGAAAAAATACATGATTGGCTTTTTTTCTGTTTTATTTCTGATTACCGGATGTTTGATTGCAGGTTATCAGGTTAGTTACAACAATCTACTGGAAAAGGAAAAAGCTATAGAACTGACTAAAAATGAAAAAAATGATTCCATTCAAACCAGACGCAGTTCAGCCAAAGGAGAGTCTGTTTCAGATGACGCATATTATCTGAAAGAGCTGCATGGATATGTTGCTGTCTATCTGCAAGATGGGACAACCCTTTACGAAACAACCAGCCTATCCGTAAATAATCTGCCGGATGAAGTACAACAGGATCTGAAAAATGGAATCTATCTTAAGTCTGCCGAAGAACTGTATGGTTTTCTTGAGAATTATTCCAGTTAAAAAAGTGGACGAAGTGCACAGAATCGTGTATAATACAGAGTCAGCGGAAAGAATATCGGTTACTGTTCACACGAGGTGCGACCAGCAACGCATCTCGCCATTTTAAATCGCC
>OLGY01001456.1_pt1 | contig 12106 bp, 13 predicted proteins | sample 1605951 | NCBI WGS metagenome assembly OLGY01 (sample SAMN03283280) | human gut metagenome | biome: human-associated habitat; material: feces | host: Homo sapiens | place: Peru | collected 2012
GATTGGTGTCCTCCGGCTCACTTTTGGAGATCACCGCAACGGTGATGGCGTTCGGCTCATAGTAATAGCAGGGGAAGAGCCGGCCATCATAGACCTGCTCTAACTTCATGCCGTTGTCGTAGACTACGCCGTAGGGTGTGATCGTGCCGCCGCCGTTTTCGATGAGCCGCCGAGCGGTTTCCTCGCCGTCCAGTTTGTTCAGTTCATCCACACTTGCGCTGCCGCCGTGCAGGTTCATGTAGTGGTCACGGCCAACAGCGGCGAGGTCGGAAAAGTCGGTGATGACCGTGGCCTGCTGGCAGCAGAAGGTCAGGTTGATGAGATCCTTCAGCTCGAACAGCTCCAGCTTGTGGGCCATCGCCTGAAACTGCGCGGCCTCGCCGGTGTCGAAGCTGTCCAGCCGCTTGGCGAGGTAGTTCAGCTCCTCTACATTGACCGTGAGCATCTCCGTGCGCTTGAGAACGGTGTAGAAGTTGTCGACCTTCTCCACCTTGCAGTCCGCTTTGGCCGCGTCGCCGATCTCCAACGCCTCCAACAGCTCCAGGCAGTGTGCGTACTGGTCGCGGGGGATAGGGAACGGGATGGTCGCCACGCCGTATTCCGGGTGGCTGGGGTTACTGAGAACCGCTTGAATCATATTTGCTTCTCCTTTCTATTTCTTCCATATCTGTGCGCAGACAGCCTCCACCCCGGCGGCATCGGCACAAATGCCGTGCTCCTGCGTTTGTCTATGCTGCGCCTGCTTTCATGCATCATTCGTTCCTCCTTTCGGGTCACGCCCGATTATTTGTCCCGAAAATACAAAAGAGCGCCGGTTCGATGATTCTACGAAACCAACAAACCGACGCTCTCGTTTTTCTATATGTTGTTTTTAAGATGCGAACCGCTTGGGGTCAGCACTTCCAGCAGCTTCCAAAATCCGCCGGAAACGCTCAGTTCGCATCCATATAAATCTCTCCAAACAGTTGCAAAAAAGCTGTGAAATATGAAATTTCACAGCTTTTCGTGGTGGACCTGAAGGGATTCGAACCCTCGACCTCTCGGATGCGAACCGAACGCTCTGCCGCACGGCGCACTTTTAGCCGCCGAAATTATAGCAGAACAAAATCGAAAAAAGCATATAAAAATATGACCACCGCGAAAAATGGTGTGTATTCTTGGGCTGAGGAAGCACTTCCCCCCTGCAAGCGCAGGCCGGAAGTGCTTTTCTTCATGCGGCGATATAAAAATCCCGTGGCGTAGCACGGGTGCATACCGCGTGAGATACACGGGAAGCCCAGCTTTTGTTGTATGAGAGTCTATCGCTTATTAGGGGAATCGAGTTTACAAATGGTAGGATTAGGATCCCTGATATGCTGGAAGAATTATGAGATTGTATGTGTTTTGATAGCTATCTAATTGTTGGTATAAAACTGTCCGCTTAAAGTCATCTTGACGGAAGGAGGCAACTAAAGCTCGGAATAACTCCCGACTGGATGGGAATTTGCCGCATTTAGGCCATGTAGTTGAGCAGATTTCACGAAAGTAATCCAAAAAATCATGCCCCTGTGTTATCGACAGCAGTTCCGGAAGGTCGTCTTTTTCGACGCACTCTTTGTGTACTTGGTCGACTTGACGGCGAATATGTTCAGTAAAACTCGGATTTAATTCTCTAATTTGGCTAATAATTTTCGCTGTGTTTATATTCTGCGTCTCAGCTTCAAAGGCCTTTTTCATCGAAAGACCATTAAAGCAGATTCCCCAGCCGCGAATAGAGTTTAACTTCCGATAGCAAGAGAGCCATTTCAATTCTTGCAATAATTTGAGACGTATTTCTGCAAAACCTGCTTTGCCACGGTAATAGGCGTGAAAGAAGGGAGTAAATGCGGAGTCACTGGAAATTAGCATCATTTCCAAGCACGAATAATCGTAATACAGTATTTGCGGAGAAGGGGTACCCGTATCATAGTCAACATCGCATACGCCAATGACTCTGCTGTCTGAGAAAAGACTGACGATCTCCAAAACACCACGCTTTCCGGAAAAAGACTCACGGATGTCCACATTTGAAGAGAGCTTTCCGTTAAAAAAAGAAATGTCATCTTCGCCTTCGACGATAATAACCGTATGCTCACGCTTAAAGTCGGCACCCAATGTTAATCTAATTTCTGCAATCAAGTCATCCTTAGTTAGATTGCTCTGTATCGAGTTCTTCCCCATATAGTTCACCCAAATCAATCTGTATATCTAAGTGGCTGCTAACAATTTGCGGAGAATGCGTAGCGACAATGGCGTGCAAAGCAATTAGCTTAGAGACTTCTAACAAATCACCAAGGAACTGCTTTTGCCATGTAATATGCAGAGATATTTCTGGCTCGTCAATCAATAGCAGAAGCTCTTTCCGAGTGTCAAAAATGAGTTCATAGAAAAGGACTATCTCTTGCTTCTCTCCAGAAGAAAGCTGAGACAAGCTCAATACCTTCTTGGGATTATCATTGTCTACGATTATAAATCCGTTATCTCGTGTTATTTGAAGATGCTTAAATGTAAGTCGACTATTTATTATCTTAGTAAAGAGATCAAGCTTAGAAATTAAGTCTTGAAATACGGTGTACTTCTCAGCAAAATCGTCGAAATATATTTTCAATGCGGTGGAGTACGATTCGTTGTACGTTTCTCCCTTAATCATTGGCAATTCCACCAAGTCATATTTTCGCAGTTTCTTAAACTTTTCATTGGCCTCTCTGAGCCTTGCTTCGTATTCTGCCTGGTTTCTTATACCTGTTCGCGTTGCAAAAAGGCGAGTAGGATATGAACCATCTAAGGTGTTTGCTATGCGGGAGTATTCTTCGGATACTTTGCTAATTTCGCCTTTTAGGCGATTGGGTAATTCTTGAATAACGTCGACTATTTCACGACCTCTGTCTGGGCCACTGCGTCTTTTTGCCTCACGAATAAGGCGCTGATCTGAGATAAACCGAACATCACCGCACCATCCTTTGATTTGTTTGAACTCCTTTTGTAGACCACAAAACGCCTGGAAATCTTTGGGTTTAGTAGAAAGACTTGGTGCATAGCGATAGTCATCAAGAGTAACGCTGTAAAACATTTCGTAGTCTACAACATCATTGCGGTTTAGACTGGACGTATTACGTTGTTGGGCCTGTGATCTGCGCTGGAAAAAGCGAAGCTGATCCTTGTCGAGCAAAGGAATAGAGGCATTATTTACGGAGAGATTCTTGCCTGTTTTTTGAATGAAGGCTTTTTTCTCGTTGTCAAATACAATCATGATTTTGGAAAAGTCCAGCTCCATAAAGAACTCAATATTTTCGGAGTTCAACGCGTTAATTATGCGAAGTATTGTAGACTTGCCAAAACCATTTGGGCCCGTAATAATGGTGACACCGCCAGATTTCATAGATATGTTGTAGTTGAAGCGCCCGAAGAGCTCGTGAAGTTGAATGCTTTTTATCATAGCAATACCTCCAGCTTGTAGCTATAAAGTGAACGTTAAAATGGCAGAGAGCATGATATATACTATCAATTATACACATTTTGAGAGAAATAGCAATTAATAACTTATTTTATCAAGTGTTAGTTGAGTTTGCGACAGGGTTGAGCAAAACTTCAATTTGCTCATAAGGCTATACAATAAACAGTGCTATTCAGCTTGTTTGAACACTATATATTGTTACTCAATTTTGCAAAACTCGCGTTTTGCTCAACCCTTGAGTTTGCGAGGGAAAGGAGGTGCTTTTGTGTCCGGTGTGTTTGATTACTACTACGGTGAGGAGAGCGAAAGCTGCTCCTTTTACCGCATCCCGCGGCTGCTCATCGTGGGAGAACGGTTCTCCGGCCTGTCCATGGATGCCAAGCTGCTGTACGGCCTGATGCTGGACAGGATGAACCTGTCGGCGCGGAACGGCTGGTATGACGATGCAGGTCGCGTCTACATCTACTACACGCTGGAGGAAATACAGGAGAGCATGAGCTGCGGCCACGGCAAGGCTGTGCGGCTGCTGGCGGAACTGGATACCGGCAAAGGCATCGGTCTTATCGAGCAAACCAAGCAGGGGCAGGGCAGGCCGACGCGCATCTATGTCAAGCGCTATACCACGCGGGAGATAACCGCGCCGCCCGCTGTACCGCCTGACTTCCCAAATACGGAAGTCCAGACTTCCGAAAATGGGAAGTCAAGAGTTCCCAAAAACGGAAGTGCAGACTTCCCAAAAGGGGACGCGAATTATAAAGATATAAACCAAACGGATATGAGCCAGCTTTATCCATCCCCACCTCCTTCACTGGCAGGCAACTGGTGGGAGAGGAAGAAGGCGGCGGAAGAAGTACGCACCCGCGTTGCGTATGACCAGCTGTGCCGCCGCTATGACCGTGAGAGCATGGATGAACTGATCGCCGCCATCACCGACGTGCTGTGCAGCACCCGCCCCACGCTCCGCATCGGCGGTGAGCTGCTGCCCACGCAGCAGGTGCAGGAGCGTTTCCGACAGCTGGAGTACGACCATCTGGAATATGTCATTGAAAGCCTGCGGCGTTCTACGGCGCAGGTTTTCAACGTTCGGGCATATCTGCTGACCATCCTGTATAACGCACCCGTCACCATCAACCACTTCTATCAGGCCGAAGTCCAGCACGATATGGACACCGGATAGTACCCGCTTCCCGTGGAGGCGGGCTTTATCATATCACCGACAAAAGGAGGAGCATCCCATGCACACCGAGTATTTCCCGCTGACTGCGGACGTGACCGTGCAGGTGCCGGTCACGCTCATCGTTCCCGCGCAGACTTGCGGCAAGAGCCGCCCTGTCCCTGTGCAAAACCCGTCTCAAGTTGAGACGGGTTTTGACATATTACGACGAATTGGAGGTAAAAGGATATGGCAGAAGAAAAGAAAAATCCGCTGATCGGCGCGTTCCGCAGCCCGCCCCCGAAAGAGGCCGCGAAAGCACCGCCCGATGCAAAGGTAGCAGAATCAGTGAAACCATCCACTGCTGACAAACCCATCCCTGCGGCACAGAAGCCTGCCGAGCCGGTCAAGCCGGTGATCCCGCCTAAAGCGGAGGAAACCAAAGCTGCACCGAAGCCGAACGGCACGGCGACGCCGGTAAAGCCCACAGAGGAAAAGCCTGCGGCGAAGCCGCCTGCACCGGCAAAGACAGAAGATGCCAAGGCTGCGGTAAAACCGGCTATGCCTGCTAAGCTGGAAGAAGCGAAACCCGCTGCCAAACCGGAGGAGAAGAAGCCAGAGAAGTCCGCCTCTGTTGCGGCAGTGGATGCAAAACCGGCCAAGACGGAGGAAAGGAAACCGGTGACAGCACCCGCCGAAAAGAAGTCCGAGGAAAAGCCATCTGCAAATCAGGAAGAAAAGAAAGCGGATGTACCGGCAGAGTCGGAGGATAATAAGCCTACCGAGGACAAATCTGCGTCCAAGGCGGAGGTGGCGGAGAAAAAAGAGCAGCCGCCCAAAAAGGAACAGGAGACGGACGCGGAGGGCATTCCCAAGGACTTCAAGCTGAACATCGTGGGCGAAGGTGCGCTGGGTTCTGTGGTCATGCTGCCGGTGGACAAGATCGACGACTTTGAGGGGCATCCATTCCCCGTGCAGGATGACAAGGATATGCTGGACTTGGTGGAGAGCGTCAGGAAGTTCGGTGTGCTGGAGCCTGTCACGGTCATCCGCAGCAGCAAAGACCCCGACCGTTACGAAATGGTGGCAGGCCACCGCCGTAAGCACAGCTGTGTGCTGGCTGGTGTGGCGCAGATCCCTGCCATCGTCCGTGACATGGATCGGGACAGCGCCATCATCTACATGGTGGACTCCAACCTCAAGCGCGAGAATATTTCGCCCATGGTCAAGGCGCGTGCCTATTCCATGAAGCTGGAGGCTATGAAGCGCAAGGCGGGGCGGCCTACCAAAGCGCAGCTGGAGGCAGGGTACAAGCCTATGCGTGCCGACGAGCAGCTGGCGCAGCAGACCGGCGAGAGCCGCGCCACCATCCAGCGGCTGACACGTCTGACCAAGCTGGAGCCGGAATTGCAGGACATGGTGGAGGAAAAGAAGCTGCCGGTGAACACCGCCGCGGATATTTCCTATCTGAAGCCGCAGGAGCAGAAAACGCTGGCGGACACCATCAAGCGGGAGGATAAAGTCCCCTCCGGTACGCAGGCCGCCGAGCTGAAAAAGGACAGTCAGGCGGGTAAGCTGACCACGGAGAAGATCGAGCAGACCGTGGCACCCACCAAGCGTGAGATGTCGCCGCCGCTGAAGGTCACGTTCAGCGAGGATGAGCTGCGCGCCTACTTCCCCAAGAAGGATACCACGGTGGGTGATGTGAAGCGTGTGGTGTTCGAGGCGCTGGATCTGCGGCAAAAGGCATTGGACAGGCAAAAGGCCAGAGCCGAGCAGGAAAAAGCGGCAAAAAAAGCAGCGCCGGGTAAAGCGAGGTGATGGATATGGAACGGCGGGAGGACTCATTCTACACCGCCTATTCCTACGGCGACAAGCTGGAGGAGGGCCACAAGCTGACGCTGGAACATCATATCTCTTTTGATCAACGCCATGCCGACCTGTCCGCGCTGACGTGGATGCCCCTTGACCGGCTGCAAGCCCTGCGGAGCAAGAGCGTGGAGGCGGAAAAGACCGTGTTCTGCGACTTGCAGGAGGCCGCCAAACACTGGGAGGAGCAGGCGGCGCAGACCATGATACTGGACAAGGCCATCGAGTATGTAAAAACGCCGGAGGTGCAGCACAGCGGCAACCGATGGGAGGATACCGATTATGGCTGGCGCAGGATCAGCAATATGGTCTATCAGATGTCCTACCGCATCCGCGAGGATACTGCCTACGATCATAAGCAGAAAAAGCAGATGCCGGTGGCGTGGTATGTGTCATGGAGCGTGAACTACAATGTCCCGCGCAGGAAAGACCCATACAGCAGTACGCCGCCTCCGCTGGCCAGTCAGGACAACAAGCGGTATACGGATAAAGCCGCTGCTGAACGGTATGTGCAGGGGCGCATCGCCGCCTATGCCCATCTGTTTCAAGAGCTGTCACCGCCTCTGCCGGAAAATCACGCGCACCTGTTTTCCGTGAATGGGCAGCTGCTGCCGGGGTATACCGTCCAGCCGCACCAGCCGTCACCGCAGGAGCTGCTGGATTTTTTGGAGGACGGCGACGCGCCGCCGAAGAAAGAGTCTAAGCCGAAAAAGCGAAACCATGATATGACACGATAGGAGGGAGCGCATGAAAGTCCTGATGGTAGAACCTGGGGCAGCGCCCTATGAAAAGGAACTCAACGGCCTTCACGAGATGCAGGCGGCGGTGGGTGGTCTGATACAGGCCATCTACCCCTTTGAGGACAAGGTGGCCGTTGTCTGTGACGATGAAGGGATGCTGAAGCCCAACGAGTTCAACCGCAGTATGCCGGGCGGCTACGGCGGTGTGTTCGGCCCGTTCTTTGTCTGCGGTTTGGGTGAGGATGACTTTACCTCCCTGACCCCGCAGCAGATGGAGGTCTATAAAAAGCAGTTCCACCACGCAGAGATACTGCTGGGGATCAAGGACAACACGCCAGTGACCATACGGGTAGAACCATTCAAAAAGCGTGATGCACCAAAAAGAGAACACCCCGACACGCCAGAGCATTGAGGTGAACCGACATGATGGCCATGGATATTCACAAGACACGCTTTGAAGCGGTGGAGATATGCGGTGTGCCTGCCCTTTTCACCGTGGAGCGTGTTCGCCGTTCTGAACTGCCAAACGGTATTTTTGCCTACGATATGCAGACCTCCGAGGAAGACTGGTCACAGCCGTGTCTGCTGGCCTGCCATATCACTGTGGAGCATTACGGTACAGTGCTTACCGGCCAGCGTATCGACCTGCCGGAAAATGGATACCGCGATCTGACCGCAGGCGATTTCAGCTGGCCTTGTTCCCCAGACAGGCCGACCATCGCGGAGTTTGCCCAGCGGCACGGCCTGTATATCAAGCCCCGCTGCCACGCAAAGACTGTCCCGACCCGATAGAGGGGACAGCACCGTTTCGGTGCTGTCCACGCAAGCATGGCATTTGGTAGTACAAATGCCGCTTGTTAGGGGCACAGCCCCTAAGACCCCGCGTTTACGCTTCGCGTCTCAATTTGAGACGCATTTTTATGGGAGGTGACGGCGACGAGAACGCGAAACCGGCACGTCAGCGTGTGGCTGACGGATGCCGAGCTTGCCCACCTGCGGAAACAGGCCACTGCCGCAGGACTGGGCATCGACCCATTTCTCCGAAGTCTGATACTGGGCGTACAGCTGCGGCCACGGACACCCGATACCTACGCCGCGCTGCTGCGGGAGTTGTCCGCCATCGGCAACAACATCAATCAGATCGCCCACACCGTCAACGGACAGAAATATGCGGCGGGCAGTCAGATCGACCAAGCTGCGGCACTTGTCCGCAGAGCGTGGCGGCTGGTAAAGGACAGCTTTTAATGGCCTATACGAAGATCATCGTCATACGGGGCAGACTGGATAAATGTCTCAGCTATGCTGCCAACGAGGAAAAGACCTATTTGGAAGCGGTGGTAGACTACGCGCTGGATTGTGGCAAGACGGAGCGTGTATGCTTCGAAACAGCCATCAACTGCGGCAGGGACACCGCTTATCAGGACATGATGCAGACGGCGCGGCGCTGGAGCAAGCAAAACCGTGTCCGTAAAGGCTATCATGTGATCCAGTCCTTCCGCCCCGGCGAGGTGACGCCGGAGCGGGCCCACGCCATCGGTGTGGAACTGGCGCAGCGGCTTTTGGGCGGGCGGTATGAGGTGGTGGTAGCTACCCATCTGGACAGGGCGCATCTGCACAATCATGTGGTGTTCAACGCTGTATCCTTTGTGGGCGGGCGGATGTACCGCGACACCTTCCGTGACTACTACGAGGGTATCCGCGGTGTGTCGGACGCCCTGTGCCGTGAGCATGGACTGTCCATCATCGCGCCGTCCGAGGGCACTGTACCGCAGGGTCAGTATCAGGCGCAGCGCCACGGCAGGACTACCCTGCGGGATGTGGTACGCCGCGATGTGGACGAGGCTATCCGCAGGTCGTACAGCTCTATGCGGACTTCTTGCGGGAGCTGCGGCGCATGGGGTATCAAGTAAAAAGCGGTGCCAATGTAAAGCACACCGCCGTGCGTCCACCTGACGGTCAGAGATTTATCCGGCTGGACAGTCTGGGCGATGGGTACAACGAGGCTGCCATACGCGGCAGGATAAAGGCTGCGCCGCAGCAGCCGGTACAGCTGCCCCGCAAGACCTATCGTATACGGCGAAAACCGGTACAGAAAAAGCCGCTGTCGTATTTCCAACGGCTGTATCTGTACTACCTGTACCTGCTGGGTTCGCCGCGGCGGAGAGTGTATCGCACCTCGCCAACCCTGCGGCGAGAGGTGCTGAAGCTGGACAGGTATCAGGCACAGTTCCGGTATCTGCGGACAAACCGTATCGAGACGCGGCAGCAGCTCACCATGCAGCGGGACGCACTGCAAGCGGAGATGGACGCGCTCACCGAGCAGCGGCGGCAGCTGTATCTGGCGCGGCGCAGAGGTGGGACGGGACTGGATGCGGACATCGCGGCGTATACGGACAGGCTGCGGGTATTACGGAGAGAATGGAGACAGTGCTGCTGCATCGAGACGGACGCACAGCGCATCGAGCAGCAGCTGACCGCACAGCGGGAACAGGAAATTTCGGAAAAAGGAGGTCGGGAACATGGATGCAGGCAGCGAAGCCGCTGACCTGATGGTACGGGAAGGCTTACAGATCACGGAGGCGACCGTTAAGCTGCTGGCCGCCGGCAGCAAAAATCTGGCGGCATTTCTCTACGCACTGGCAAAGGACAACAAGCGCGTATCCGGTAAGACCAATATGGGGCGTCTGCTGCGGGAGGGTAAGGAACTGCGGGTGTTCCAGCTGCGGGAGAGCGATATGGCCGCGTTCAACGCCTATGCCAAGAAAGGCATCCTCTACGCGGTGGTCAAGGACAAAAACGCCGGTGATGGGTTAGTAGACCTCATCACCAACGTGGACTTTGCATCGCAGGTCAATTTGTTTCTGGAACGCCACGGCTATGCCGCGCCGAAGCGGGAGGATGATGCGGCAAAAAAAGCAGATGCCCGCGCTCCACAAGGGAACTTCTCACCACAGCGCGGGAATGGCTTGCCGCAAGAGAGGACGACTACTGAGGGCAAGCCCTCGGTAAAAGGGCGGCTGGCGGCGCTGAAGCGTGCCGCACAGGACGTAGAGCCGCAGCTGCCCAACGGACGGACACCGCCCAGAATGCGAGAATAGGAGGTTATTCAGTATGGCAAATCTGGAAGCCATCGTATCGAGAAAAACAGAAAATGATACCCAGTGGAAAGCGCGTCAGCAGGCGGACAGGGAGAACCTGATGGCCTTGCAGGACGCGGGTGTGCTGGAGATCACCAGCAGCGCCGAGGCGTACACCCGCTATCTGGAACTGCAAGGGGACAATCCGACATACAGCGCGGGCAATATTGCGCTGGCGATGGTGCAGGATGCAAACGCGACCGTGTTCGGCACAAAGGAGAAATGGAAAATGCTGGGGCGCTCCGTACCGGTCAGTGAGAACGGCAACGGCATCCACATTTTCGCCCGCTCCACCTTTGGCAAGGGCTATACGCTGGCGGACGCCTACGATGTACGGCAGACGCAGGGGCGGCCTTTGAAGGAGGTGCATCTGGAAAATGACACACGGGACATGGAATCGGCCATGACCACGCTGCTGAACTACGCCGTGTGTCAGGTGGTCATCGACAAGGAACTGGATACCCCTGCTGTCTACGACCCGCAGCGGATGGAGTTGGCCATCAATCCTGACTATCCTGACCATGAGATGTTTGCCGCTATCGCCACAGCGGTGGCACATTCGCGGCTGCACGGGAAAGGATACAACGCGCAGTACGATTATGCCGAGTCCGATTTGGATGCACAGAGCGTATCGTATCTGCTGTGCCGCCGTTTCGGTGTGGAGCGCGACCTGCCGGATACCGCAGATCTGTCCGCCCTGTACGAGGGCTGGGACGCACAGGAACGGCGGCAGGCGCTTGACCAGATACAGAAGATGAGCAAGCAGATCGGTGCATCGGTGGAAAAGAGCATCACGCCACAGAGAAGCCGCGTCCCGATGCAGCACAACGGACGTTAGGGTTTCCCCCTGCTGGGGGAGTGTAAGCCGCCGCACAACACCCGTCAAGGCTGGGCGGCTGCCTTGCGGCAGCCACCCACGAGCCGCCCAACGTGCGCGCTGGGCGGGCCTTGACCGGAGTCATACAGCGGCTTATAAGGCGTACAAGGGGGAAACCCTTACTATCCGCGCAGAGCGCGGATAGCCGCATCATGGTCAGCGGCGCACCCACGGCAGATGGTACGTTCACGGCGAAAATTGCGTCTCAACTTGAGACGCAATTTTCGGCAAAAGCTGATGCTGTCGATTTTTTGACGGCATACAAATGGTGCGATAAAATAATAGTAACCTATTATTTAAGGAGGGAATTACATGAGAAAAGTACCCGTATTCCTGTTGGCAGTCTGCCTTACCGCGCTGCTTGTGGGCTGTGCCGGACAAGCGGTGCCGCTGGGTGGCGCACAAATCGGTGCCCTGTCAGCCACTGCCGCGACCACTGCAACGGTGACTGATGAAAAGCGAGATGTCCCTGTATCGGCAGATACCTCCGATGTGGAGAACCCTGCTGGCCCCGCGGAGAATGTCAAGCCGCAGGAGAACGCCCAGCAGCCCGAAAGCAAGGCGGATGCTTCCGAAAGCCCCGTGCCTGCTGGCGAGGAACAGCCCGACGCGCCGGAGCAGCCCGCTGTCCCTGAACAACCCGCGATGTCTGAACAGCCGGTAACACCTGCACTCGTCCCCGTACCTGCACCGACACCGGCAGAGGAACTGGAACAGACAGTGTCGGAAGTTACCCCCGAACCTGCGCCTAAGCCTGCCGCCAGCGGGGACATCTACTCCATCGCGGAGGCTGTCCGGGCGGGCAACGAGTACGCAAGAGCGCAATACGGTGTGACCATCGACACCAGCATGACCACG
>OLGY01001461.1_pt1 | contig 12082 bp, 16 predicted proteins | sample 1605951 | NCBI WGS metagenome assembly OLGY01 (sample SAMN03283280) | human gut metagenome | biome: human-associated habitat; material: feces | host: Homo sapiens | place: Peru | collected 2012
TCGGATATTCGTTTAGGTCTGATTTATCTTCAGATTCAGAATATGTATTTGAACGTAAAATAAAATAGTTATTCAGGTAAAAGATGCTCAATTTGGCATCTTTTATAATAATGAGAATTATTACTATTTTTATTGACAACAGGGTGATAGCGATATATAATCTTTATTAAGAATTAATCCTAATAAGGAGGACTAATGACAAGTAGGAGAAATACAATTCAAAAATATCTTGTAAGAAATACAGTATACGAAATGAGAAGACACGTTACGGCAAATGAAGTGTATGAATTTATAAAAGAAGCATATCCAACAATTGGAAAAGGAACTGTATATAGAAATCTTGATATATTGGTAGAGGAAGGTGCATTAAGAAAGGTTGAAGTTCCGGATGGACCGAACCGATTCGATTTTACATTGAAAAATCATTACCATGTAAGATGTATAAAGTGCGGTGAAATTTTTGATGTGGATATGGATCAAATACCGGATTTGCTGGAAAGAATTCATAACACTCATGGAATTGAATTTGTGGATTATGATATTTCATTTAAAGGCATTTGCCCGAAATGCAAGGAGAAGGTAAAGGAGGAACAGCATGGATAGGAAAGCAATGTATAAGTTGAGTTATGGACTGTTTATATTGATTAAGGAGATGAGATGATTACGAAGAAGAAAGTGATTAATTCAAAAAAAGCAGTAATGATAGGCTGTGGCTTTGTTGGTTCTGCATCGGTATTTGCTCTGATGCAGAGTGGCTTGTTTACAGAGATTGTCCTTATCGATGCAGATAAGAACAAGGCAGAAGGAGAAGCGATGGATATCAGTCATGGTATTCCATTTGCGAGTCCGATGAAAATATATGCCGGAGATTATGATGATGTGGCTGATGCTGCAATTGTTGTCATATCTGCCGGAGCGGGACAGAAACCGGGAGAGACAAGGCTTGATCTCGTAAATAAAAATGTAGCAATATTTAAGTCAATTATTCCTGAAATAGCAAAGAGAAATTTTGCAGGTATCATGCTTGTAGTTGCGAATCCGGTAGATATCCTGACTCAGGTAGCCATAAAGTTATCAGGACTTCCAGAAAACAGGGTTATTGGATCGGGTACTGTGTTAGATAGTGCAAGATTAAGATATAAGCTTGGTGAGCATTTATCTGTGGACAGCAGGAGTGTTCATGCATTTATAGTAGGTGAGCATGGAGACAGCGAAGTAGTAGTATGGTCATCAGCCAATGTATCTGGTGTTCCATTAAGTGAAATGTGTGAAATGCGTGGACATTACAAGCACAAGGAAAACACGGCAGAAATAGCTACAGCAGTCAAGAACAGTGCTTATGAGATTATAAACAAAAAGCATGCTACATATTATGGAATTGCAATGTCTGTAAAAAGAATCTGCGAAGTGATTATGAGAGATGAAAAATCAATACTTCCTGTATCACACATGATTCATGGAGTATATGATATTGACGGAGTATCGTTAAGTATGCCAGCTATTGTAGGTGCAGATGGTATTGAGTCTGATATACCTATTAATTTAAGTGGCGAGGAAGCGTTAAAGCTTAAGGAATCTGCAGATTCATTGAAAAAGATTATGGAGACAATTGAATTATAAATTTTACACATGGAAGGAGAAAAAGGCATATACCTGTATATACAGTGGAAGGCAGTCATGTTCATGTCGTGGTTGGAGAGACAAAACATCCAATGCTTGCAGAGCATTTCATTGAGTGGATTACATTAAATACAAACCAGGGAATATACAGAAAACAGTTAAATCCAGGGCAGGAGCCGGTAGCAGATTTTTGTCTTTGCGATGGTGAACAGGTAGAAGAAGTATATGCATATTGCAATCTGCATGGATTATGGAAATGCTAAGTATAGATATTGTTGGACTTACAGGAGCCTGTTCCTATGCTTTGGACTGCATAGAAGCAGAGTTGGTAAATATCAAAAACAAACATGGAAAAAGAGTGGCTTATATAAGCGTATGCATGGCTGAATATTGGGCAATTCAAGGTGATGAATTACAAGATTTAGCCATGTGTGCTTTACTGCATGACAATGCTCTGACACAATATATTTCTGAGGAGCTTAAAAAGGATTCTGTTATTGACCTAAAAAAAGATTTACCTGAGGAAAAAACGAATCTCCATTGTATATATGGTGAAAAGAATATTACTAAACTTCCTTTTAAAACAGATGTTTCAAATGTGATTTTGTATCATCATGAACATGCCGATGGAACTGGCCCTTTTCAAAAAAAGTGGAATGAAATTCCATTGTTCGCAAGGATTATTCATCTTGCAGATATCATTGATATTATAAGAAATAGTATTGATTCTGATGATAATAGCTGGGATTTTATGTGTCAATATCTTTCCCAAAATAAGGATAGTCTATTTGATTCGGAATGTGTTAATGCTTTTCTTCATGTATTCACAAAAGAATCGTTTATGTGTTTAAGTGATGATTCTTTTGAAACTAAGCTATGGGAAGCTATCCCAAGAGAAAAGCTGGTTTTTGATTGGGAAATGTGTAAAGATGTTGCAGATTTCTTTGCAAAGATTGTAGATTATAAATCTTCTTTTACAAGCAGACATTCTATAGGAGTAGCTGAAAAAGCATCCATGCTTGCCAAATATATGGGATATGATTCAATCACTGTACAGAAAATGTATTTAGCTGGTGCTCTGCATGATATAGGAAAAATGGCGGTAGGCAATGAAATTCTGGAAAAACCGGATAAGCTTACGGATGATGAATTTTCTAAAATGAAAAATCATGCTGGTTATACATACCTAATATTATCAGAGGTTAATGATTTTGAAGAAATACGAGACTGGGCAGCTTTCCATCATGAAAAATTAAATGGAAAGGGGTATCCTTTTGGAAAAACCGCTGCTGAATTAAATGAACCGGAACGTATGATGGCATGTGTTGATATTTATCAGGCTCTTACGGAAGATAGACCTTATAAAAAAGGATTATCTCATGAAAAAACATGTGATATCCTTGATGACATGGCACAGAAAGATTTTATTGATTCGGATATTTCAAAGATAATTAGAGAATGTTTTGGAAGGAACCGATGATATATAAGATAATAGTGTTTTCCATTGTATACTTGTATTACGTGGATTTCAAAAGAAGAATAAGAATGAAAGTAGGATTAATTTATGTATGAAATGAAACCAGAATATTATATCGGTATAGATATGATAGACGAAGAGCATAAGCAGTTGTTTAAATATGCAGATGAGGCATATGAACTGCTTCATGACGAGAATACACCGGATAAATATGATAGAATTGACATGATACTGGAAGACCTTCGTGATTATACAGCGAAACATTTTAATGATGAAGAGCAGTATATGGAGTCTATTAATTATAAAAAATTATTTACTCAAAAAATTCAGCATCAGGAATTTATACACAAACTTGATGAATTTGTTGAACATCACAATGATGAAATAAAAGATCAGGATGAACAGATTATGGGTATTTTAAAGTATCTCACAGAGTGGTTAGTTAATCACATCCTATATGTTGATGGTCAAATTGCAGAATTTGTATCAAAAATGTAATCTTTTGAATTACTAATAAATATTATATACATATGTATATACATTTTGTGTTGTTATCCTTTTTCAAACTCGTTTGATGCATCTATAAACAAGATATCCTTAGATGTACGCTTCTTTTTTTATACCATAACTATTGTAGGTATGCTTGTACCATAGAAAAGATTTGATGGTAATCCAAGAAATAAATGCCATGAAAGAGCAGGCAAACAATGCATTTGAGGCTAGAGACGTGGATGAGGTAAAGCAGGAGGTAGCACATAAGGAAGTATCGAAGGTAAGAGCAGATAAAGCCAGATAGTTTTGAGGGCGTGGGAGAAAATCCTGCGTCCTTTTTTGTAGTTTTATTGTAATTGAGAACAAAGATTCGATGTGCGAGGGCAGACTTTGGGACTCGTAACATGCTAAGCTGTAGCCATCATAAGAAAAAAGAAGAAACAAGCTTTTAATTTACGAAAAACAGGAGGACAGGACAAAATGGAAAAATTTATTTACTGGATAAAGAGGACACTGCATCATTCAAAACAATGCAACAGCTTATGTATGCTGTGCAAATATTATGATGAATGTAAAATCGACGGACCGGTATAATATCAGGAGGTAATACTTATGGCAATGTACGACTGGAACCACAACGGAGAAAATGACATGCAGGACGATTATTTAGAGTATATGATTTACAAGGACTGCACTAATGATAATAATTCAAATACTAATCACAGTTCATATAGCAGCGGTTCATCTTTTGGCATGAATGTGTTCGTAGTAATTGCTGTAATAGTCATATTTGCATTTATTGGTAATGCTATGGAAGAGAGTACACCCAAATGTATAAAGCCGGGATGTAATAATGAGCAGACCCAAAACAGCAGGTATTGCTACTTGCATAAGCCGTATTCAGGCGGATATACATCATCAGGAAGCAGCTCATCAGGAAACAGTTCATCAAGCAGTAGCTCATCTTATTCGGATAAATCATATAATAGCAGCTCAGGCTCTGCAGGTTCATCATCAAATGCATATGGCGATGACAATAGCGGAAGCTATTCAGGCGGATCAACAGGTAGTTCATCATATCACAGCAGCTCGAGTTCTTATGATTCATATGATGAAGGATATGATAAGGACAGTAAAAGGAGATATTATAAAAATTAGAGATGTGCAGGCAATTGTAAATGCAGCAAATAACTCACTTCTTGGTGGAGGCGGTGTAGATGGTGCGATTCAACGAGCAGCGGGACCGGAACTTCTGGCAGAGTGCAGGACACTTCACGGATGTGAGACTGGAGAAGCAAAGATAACAAAAGCCTATAATCTGCCCTGTGATTATGTGATACATACTGTGGGACCGATATTTTGCTAAGCAGCTAAAAAATAAGGACAAGTCGACCAGTCTGACTTGTCCTTATTTGACCTTTAATGATAGAGGCAATATGTCATATACCCTAAATTTAAATCGCCATATGATTATCGCCCCTAGTATCAGTCAATATCAATGTATGAGAATAGACAAGAATATAAAAAAGAGTCAAAGGATATTACAGAATTGATAACTAGACTTAAAAATAAGTTGAACGAAACTGAACGAAAATTACTAATTTAGGTCCTTGATAAGGTTAATTTATGTGATTATCTATATGCGGAAGAAGCATATCTATGTGGTGCACACGATGCGTTCAAGAATAAGGAATAGTGTAATATGCAGATGTGGATTTTCTACATCTGCTATTTATTTGGGGGAAACAATATGCACGAAACCGCACGAAAAACAGATTGACAAAACAGACGAAAATTAGTATTATTATATCATAGTGAATGAAACTGCACGAATGGAGATGCGATATGAAGTCAGAATTAATAGAAAACTTAATAATTGCTCACTGCAATGGATCAGAGCAAGAGTTTAAAGCGGCAATAGATACACTTGCAAAAGATGAAGAACGAAAAGGAAATGTTATGCTTTCGGAGAAAATAAGAAAAGCATACCATACTAAGAAAAAATCTAAGAATAAGACACCTGGAGTGAGTACGAGTAATGCTTTTTTTACGGCACAAAGTGTGACTCCAAGAGATAAGGATAGCTTGTTGGAACTTTTTGAAATTATTGAATCAGATATAACCTTGAATGAGGTGGTTCTTCCGGTAAGTCAGAGAACAATACTAGATCAGATTATTGAAGAACAGAAAAATGCGGATAAGCTAATAAAGCATAATATGGCTCCGGTAAATCGTCTTTTGTTATGTGGGCCTCCAGGCACAGGTAAAACGATGACTGCAAAGGCTTTAGGGCATGAATTAGGATTGCCGATTGCATATGTAAGATTGGATGGTTTGGTATCATCTTATCTTGGACAGACAAGTACAAATTTAAGAAAAGTATTTGATTCTGTAAAAAATCAAAGAGTGATCCTTTTCTTGGATGAGTTTGATGCAATTGCAAAAAAACGGGATGATAGCAACGAGCTTGGTGAGTTAAAGAGAGTTGTTACCACTTTGCTACAAAATTTTGATAATATGCCAGGAAACGTTTTTTTGATTGCGGCAACAAACCATGAACATTTGTTGGATCCAGCAATATGGAGAAGATTTAATGTTACGATTACACTTGATTTGCCAAATTTGCAGCAGCGAAAAGATATGTTGATAAAATGGTTTGATGACTATGAAATTCCAGACACAGAAAAGATTGATTTTGAGTTGCTGGGAAAAATATCAGAAGGACTTAATGGTGCACAAATTAGAGAACTTTCATCTGCTGCAGGGAAGTCATATTTGATGAAAGAAAAGTTAAAAACAGAGGATGTAACTGCTATATTATTGCAGCAGCTTACAAAATTCTCAAGTGATGGAGAAGAAGCAATAAGAGTTATTGTTGAAATGCATGAAAGAGGGGTATCTACAAGGCAAATTGGAAAGGCACTTGGAATACCTAATACAACATTGGATTATCAAATTAAGAAGTATCAAACAAAGAAGGAGGGCAATGAATGAGTGAAGAATATTTACCACATTTATGGATACCAGATGAAGAAGTAGAGCAGTTTGAAAAAAAAGCGCATGCATTCACGAAAGATAGAGATTTAGATTACGGTGAACATGGAGCAACACTATCAAGTGGATTACAGAATATTTTAACCGCATATTCTCACTTAGAAACAGATTCTTTGAGCGAAGAAGATTTGATAGTTTTTAAGATGGTTTTACCAGAGGGTGAAGATATTTATGCAAAAAGAGATATTGCTGAAAAGGAAGGCTTAAAGATAAATGCAGTAAAGGATAAAAGGCATGCTGTTGTATCTACAAGCAAGAGCAGATTTGAGCGTCTGCAAGACAGAGTTGGGAATTATAGAGATTCTGGGCGATTGAAGCATTTTCAATTCGTAGATAGTTTTGAGCCATATACGACTGAGGATAAAGAAGCTTCTTCGTTGAAGAAGTTTATTGCTGAAATTGAAGTATTAAACATTGATGTTCAGATGATGTTTATTCCAAATCTGGATGAGGAAGTGCAAGATCGTGCTGCAGGAAAAATAATTGAGAAAATTCAAAGTATACAAAATGTAAGTGTTGCAAAAAGGTATAAACTTTCGGATGGAACTGTTGTAATTAGAGCAAACCTTCCAGTAAAAGAGCTGAAGAGTGTGACAGATGATCCAGTTATTTATCGTGTGGAACAGACTGGTTTTTTTCAACTTAGTCCAAGTGCTGTTACAAACTTGAATGCTTGTGGTATGCAACTGGATCCAGAGATCGATGTGGATGCATTACCGATTGTTGCTGTACTTGATTCAGGAGTATATTTCCCAGATGATTATAGTGATTTAATTCCTGTCCACTGGAAGGCACAAGGTGTTTCAGGATATGGAGGACCTCATGGAACAGAGGTAGCAAGTAAAGTTATTTTCTCTCATATTGGCTTACAGTTAACGGATGCGTATCTGAAACCTAGAGCAAAAGTTATTGATTGTGATATCTATGGTGGGCAAAGCCAAGTATCTCAGGAAGATATGTCTCAGAGAATAGAAGAAGCAGTTGTTGAATTCCATGATGTAGTAAAGATATTTAATCTTTCATCTAATGTGCCTAAAGCAATAGAAGGTGATGAATTAAGTATTTTAGGCTATCAGTTAGATAGCTTAATGAAAAAATACAAAGTAAAGTTTGTTATTTCAGCAGGAAATCACGAACTTTCTAAGTCGTGTAATACATTAGAAGATATACTTGATGATACAGATGCGCGTATTGCTGAACCTGCAGACTCGATGTTAGGAATAACTGTAGGAGCAGTTGCAGGAACAGATGGAAAAGATGTATTTAGTAAAACAGGAGAACCAACTGCGTATACAAGAGTTGGTCCGGGCTTTGCTGGATTTTACAAACCTGATTTGGTATCATATGGAGCGAATTTGAAATTAGATAATAGTATCCATAGAGATCCATTTGCATTTGTTCTTTTCCCCGGGGGACAAATTGGACTTGATGCAGGAACATCATTTACAGCGCCTGTGGTTGCCGGTGATTTGGCGGAAGTTCATGCAAACATGCCGGGAACTAGTATTAATTTGGCTCAGGCAATGCTTTACAACGGTGCAGAAAAAATGTGGGATACTAAAGGTATAACTAAAGAAGATGCTAAATATATGGGTAATCAATACGGAAGAGGATTATCTTTAACTGAAAATTGTACATACTCTACGCCTTACAAAGTTTCTTTCCTGAGAGAGGGAAGTTTAAAAAAGTCAACTAAAGAGCATGTGAAATTTTTGATGCCTCAAATACAGGCAGGCCTCAGGGGAAATAATACAACGAAAGTTACTATTACATGTATAACTGACGCACCAATAGATAAAACAAAAGGGGCACAATACTTAGGAGCATGTATAACAGCTTCTTTGCATAAATTGGGTAAGTCCGGTCAGTTAGCCGATGGAAATCCAAATAACAGTGATAATAAGGAAAAGTGGGATACTTGTAATCATTTTTCTAAAACATTTTCTGGTTTTTCGAGTGGTATGTGGGAAGTATGGTTGGATTTATTTACAAAATGGGATGTAGATGAGAATATGGAGATTCCTTATTATTTGGTAATAACCATAGAGGATTTAACAAAAACGAATAATATTTATGAAGCTATTATTCAGGAGTCTGCGGGAAGATTCAAACCGATTGAAACTGTCAGAGTACCTGTCAGACAATAAAAGTAGAGCCGTTGCCAATTATGTGACAATGGCTCTATTTTCTTTGACTTTTTAGAAATGCAATATACTTTTTTACATCAGCGATTTCTTCGTCACTCAAATCATCAACTGTTATATAGGAATTAGAGAGAGAAGCCGATGACGGAATAGGATCATTTAAGTGTTGCTGAACAAATTTTTCACAAAAAAAATTTGAATCACTGTAATTTCTTTTTTTCTTCATTAAGCAAATCAATATTAATCTTATGATCGCTGGCGGTATTATCTACCCATAAATTAAGAGAATCTATGGCGAGTGAGATTTCGTCCAGCTTTTTGCTTATGAGAGCGAAATCGTGTATTTCGTCGTCTGTAATTTTACCATCATGTGAAATCTGAATAAGCCTACCGGTGAGGGGATTGATTTCATTGAGGCTGGCAATTGTTTTAAGGATAATGTTAGGAAGTTCGGCTACTTCGACCTCCGGGACATATTTTTCGCCGATAGAGCATTTGTGTGAGCAATAGTAATTGCAAAGGTCGGGCCTGTTGTAGCAGCTTGCCATTTTAATTGGTATTATCAATAAAATTGAGAGAAATCGGGGATATAGCCGAAAAATTGGAACAGTGGACAAATCAAAATTGATACAGAAATGCTAATTGATTTGGTGATTTGCCTGTCACCAAACAAAGATTCGTGTTGCGAGGGCATACTTTTGGACTCGTAATGAGGCATAATTAATACAACAGTAGAGCAAAGCATTGATTTTAAAGGAGAATGGTATTATGAGTGAAGTTAAAATTGCAGAAAGAATAACAATCGATGAGCCACACAATGTTGAAATTGCTATAATGAATCTCACAGGAAGAGCAATAGATTTTGAGCTTATTCAAAAATTTATAGTGAATGAGAAAAATACGATGTTTTATCTGAATCGAAAGCTCAATTCATCAACTGAATATGGCACATACAATGATTACCTGTGGCTGGATACAGGTATTAGGGACAGCAGAAATAACCCTATAATGATTTGTCTACATAATGGTTATGATGGCTTTGTGGGGCATTATACAGGAACAGTCAGGGAGCTTGCAAACAGATTAAAACAGTTAAAAGGAAATAATGGCAGAGAAATTGAAAAGAATCTGTCACGTTTCATGTCAAAGTATAAAGCCAAGGCAGAGGAGAGGCTACATGAGATTATTGCAGATGAGATAGAATATGCAGTTGATTCTGCTAACAGAGCAGACAGGCAGTCTTTTTCAGTTATATCAGATGCTCTGAACGATTTGAATGTGGAATTGCCTGAGTCACTGCCGGGTGAAGAGAGTATAATAGAGGTGGAACAGACGGATAGTGATTTACAGCATGATTTCGAATATGACAGCTTTTCAAAAGAGCAGGATGATATTACGGTTGGCCTATTGTTTGAGCAGATGGAAAAGATGCAGGATTATATAGATGAGCTGCTATTGCACATTGAGAAAAATGAAAAAGATTCTCAGGAAGAGATAATTCGTCTCAAGGAGCAGAATAAAGAATATAAGCGTGCACTGGTAGATATACGAACATTTATGCAGGATGAAAATGACAGACAGGACGATGTGGCAGCAGACATGGGCGGACATGGTCTGTTAGGCAGAAATGAAAAAATACTTGTTTTAGGAAATGCTGATATTCGTGTTGCTGAGATGAGAGCTATTGCCCGAGAGTATTTTGGCTTTGAGAAAACAGATTTTGAGTTTATAACTGATTACGAGAAAGTAAAAAATGCGGGCAGCAGGATTCATGCAAGTGAGCGTTTTGCAGCAGTAATATTTGGAAATTGTCCGCACAAGGTTGCAGGTATGGGAAATTATTCAAACATAATTGATGAATTTAAGAGCCGTGCGAATTGTCCGATTGCCGTTGATGCTAGAAACGAGGCCGGCGGGCTGAAGATTACAAAGCAGTCATTTAAGAAGGCTTTGGCAGATATTTGCAGACAGCTCAAAATTCAGGAAGTAGCATAAGCAGTATTAAATAGGTATAGTATTTATGTAAACAATTTAAGGAGGAAGCAATTATGTTAGGTAAGGATGGAAGAATTTATGACAGAAGCTTTGACAGTGATCACGATGGAAGTCTCAATGCGTATGAGCGTTCAATTATGGACAGCATTGTATTTGGCGAGGACAGCAAGGAAAAATCATACATGGAAGATGAAAGTGATGATTTTGATCTTTGATTAATGGTTTCGGAAACAATAATTTGATTACTGAGATATCATTTGCAACTAATAGGGGAGTGTGTGATTATGAGAAATAACAGAAATTCTATCGTAGAAAACGTAATTTTGTTTCTGGTAGCTATTGGAGTATTTGTTATCATAGGTGGATTCGCAGGATGGTGGTCTAGTTCTGATGATGAAGAGTATTATGATTATGACTATGCACCATCAAGCTCATACTCGTCACACAGTAGTTCATCAGGAAGCAGTACAGATTCTTCAAGTAGCAGTACGAGCAGCTATAGCAATTCCGGTAGCAGTTCTACATATTCAGGAAGCTCTTCAAGCAACAGCTCCGGTTCGAAGAAATATTATCATGATTCATACGATGATGGTTATGATGATGTCTACATGGATGGAGACTATGATGATGACAGATATGACAGCGATGATGATTATGCTGCCGGTGTAGATGATGCTATTGATGACGATGATGAGGACTGGTAAAATTATTTGGAGGTATCGCAATGGGCAAAGAAGCAAATTCGAATATTGAGCGTAAATCAATTTATCTCGATGGTATGATGGGATTAGTGGTAGGCGATGCTTTAGGTGTTCCTGTTGAGTTTTCAAGCAGGGAGGAAAGAGAACAGGATCCGGTGAAGTAAATGCGAGGCTACGGTACATACCCGATTGCTAAAGGCTCATGGTCTGATGACAGCAGCATGGCTTTGGCATCACTTAAGGCATTGCAGGATTATCTTGTAGATGTAATTATGACATGGATTCAAAAAGAAATCGAGAGGCAGGAACATAAAATATGAGTTTGAAAAATGTATTGATTATTGTTGATAACATTGACGAATCAATTGATTTTTATGAAGAACTGTTTGGACTGTGTGTGATTACAAGGCTGGAAGGCAATGTAATAATGTCTGAGGGGCTTGTATTACAGGATGTAGATGTATGGTATGACAGTACAGAAATACCTACAACTCCACATAACAATATGACGGAACTTTATTTTGAAGATAATGATATAGAAGGTATTATTGAAAAACTGGAGTCTGGCAAGTATGTTGTAAGTTATGTTACGGAATTAA
>OLGY01001464.1_pt1 | contig 12062 bp, 11 predicted proteins | sample 1605951 | NCBI WGS metagenome assembly OLGY01 (sample SAMN03283280) | human gut metagenome | biome: human-associated habitat; material: feces | host: Homo sapiens | place: Peru | collected 2012
GTTTTCAGCGATGTATAAAAAAGCTTTGAGCGGACTACTGACGATAAATCTGTTGTTTTTGCTGGGAGTCTTAAGCCTGTGCAGAATGGAGGACATCGGACAGAAAATGCAGCAGGCGGTCCGTCAGACACAGGCAGAGGAGAGACTGTTGGCAGACAGAGAGAGCATGGTTATGGGGATCGCTTCCAGAACCTCCTCCGGACAGAGAGTAGTGGATTGCAATGAATTGCAGAGAAACAGCAAGTATCAGCTGACAGAAAAGGAGCTGGAGGTATTGCTTCGGATTGTAGAGGCGGAAGCGGGATGTGAGGATGAGGAGGGAAAACTTTTGGTGGCAAATGTGATACTGAACCGATTGAATTCTCCCAAATTCCCGGATAGTATTACGGAGGTCGTGTTCCAGCGGGAGAATGGAGTAGCACAATTCTCTCCGGCTTATGACGGGAGCTATGCCTGTGCAGAAGTCAGTGAAGAGACGGTAAAAGCAGTGGGACGGGCTTTGAAAGGCGAAGACATATCTGACGGAGCACTGTATTTTGCAGCCAGAAAATACGCGGAGGATGACAGAATGCGGTGGTTTGATGAAAAACTTACGTTATTGTTCCGTTACGGAGGGCACGAGTTTTTTAAAGAGTAATACAATACAGGGATACTTTATCAATTCACCTTGCAACAGTACCTAAAATATGCTATACTTTTACGAAATTACAAGTGGATCATCATCCATAGATACATATAGATACGGAGGAGAGGAAATGGAAGTAATTTATCGCAGTACACGCAGCAACAGCGCACCGGTAACCGCATCACAGGCGATCCTGAAGGGATTATCCGATGACGGAGGATTGTTTGTACCGGATCATATTCCTACATTGGACAAGAGCCTTAAGGAGCTTGCTGGAATGACTTATCAGCAGGTTGCATATGAGGTTATGAAATTATTCCTGACGGATTTCACGGAAGAAGAATTGAAGAACTGTATTAACAGTGCTTACGATTCCAAGTTTGATACAGAAAAAATTGCTCCGCTTGTGAAGGCAGACGATGCGTATTATCTGGAATTGTTCCATGGATCCACCATTGCTTTTAAGGATATGGCACTTTCCATTTTACCTCATCTGATGATCACTTCTGCCCGCAAGAACAATATTAAGAACGAGATCGTGATCCTGACCGCCACCTCCGGCGATACCGGCAAGGCAGCCCTGGCAGGCTTTGCAGATGTAAAAGGCACTCGTATCATTGTATTTTACCCGAAGAACGGTGTCAGCCCGATCCAGGAGAAGCAGATGGTGACCCAGAAGGGTGCCAATACCTTCGTAGTAGGCATTCACGGCAACTTTGACGATGCCCAGACCGGCGTGAAGAAGATCTTCTCCGATAAGGAACTGGCAAAAGAGATGGACGAGAAGGGATTCCAGTTCTCATCGGCCAACTCTATCAACATCGGACGTCTGGTACCGCAGATCTGCTACTATGTGTATGCTTATGCACAGTTATGTAAAGACGGTAAGATCGCAGAGGGTGAGAAGATCAATGTCGTAGTTCCCACCGGTAACTTTGGTAACATTCTGGCAGCATTTTATGCGAAGAATATGGGACTTCCCATTGATAAGCTGATCTGTGCTTCCAATGACAATAAGGTACTGTATGATTTCTTCCGTACCGGAACCTATGACCGCAACAGAGAGTTCGTACTGACGACATCTCCTTCCATGGATATTCTGATCTCCAGCAACTTAGAGCGTCTGATCTACCGTATCGCAGGTAATGATGCGGATAAAAACCGTGAGCTGATGAGTGCGCTGACCGGCAACGGCAAATACGAGATCACCGAAGAAATGAAGGCACAGCTGGCTGACTTCTATGGTAACTATGCAAGTGAGGCAGAGACAGCAGCAGAAATTCGTCGTCTGTATGAGAAGTGCGGTTATGTGATCGATACCCATACCGCTGTAGCTTCCGCAGTATACGGAAAATATGTGGCAGAGACCGGGGATCATAAGACCACCGTCATTGCTTCTACCGCAAGTCCCTTCAAATTCACCAGAAGCGTCATGGATGCGATCGACACCAAATATGATGTGATGGGCGATTTTGAACTGGTGGATGAATTATCCAAAATTGCTAAGGTGAAGGTGCCCGGAGCGATCGAAGAGATCCGTACTGCGCCTATACTTCACGATACACAGTGTGATGTGGATAAAATGAAGGATACCGTAAAAAGTTTTCTTGGTATTTAATGTGGAATAAGATCATGATCAGAGAATCCCTCTTTGTGTGAGGGATTCTCTTTTTGTGGAAGGGTTAATTGTTACAGGATTCACAGCGGTCAAACCCGGGGTTAAAGGCATAGAAGTTCTTGGAATTCAGGTGGTCCTGGGTGATACGGAGGGCTTCTCCGAAGCGCTGGTAATGGACGACTTCGCGGGCCCGCAGGAATTTGATGGGTTCGCAGATATCCGGATCCTTGATCAGGCGTAAGATGTTGTCATAGGTGGAGCGGGCTTTCTGCTCCGCAGCCATATCCTCATGCAGATCAGTGATGATATCTCCCTTTACCTGGAACTCACAGGCATTAAAGGGAACACCGCCCGCTGCCTGGGGCCAGACACCAATGGTATGGTCCACATAATAGTTGGCGAATCCGCTTTTCTCAATCTCTTCCATGGAGAGGTTACGGGTCAGCTGGTGGACGATGGTGGCTACCATTTCCAAATGCCCCAGTTCTTCGGTCCCTATATCAGTAAGCAGTCCGGCTACCTCCTTATAAGGCATGGAATACCGTTGTGACAGGTATCGCATGCTGGCCCCCATTTCACCGTCCGGTCCGCCGTACTGGGAGATGATGACCTGCGCCAGCTTCGCGTTGGGTTCTTTGATATTCACCGGAAATTGCAGTCTTTTTTCATAGTTCCACATCAGTTACAGCCTCCTTCCCAGGGGAGAGGGGCACTGCCCCAGCGCCAGTCCCTGCTGCTTTCGGCGAGATCCTTGCGCAGTGGGTAATGATCTCTGGCGAATTCCCGCTCCATCTGTGTTTTGATCCGTGCGTAGTGATTGAAGTATTCCATGGCTTTTTGGTCCGAAGGGTGGGTGTCCAGATACAGCATCAGATCTGTCAGGACGAAATCAGCGATGCCGATATCATGCAGCTTTTTTTCTTCGTTGTTCATTTGACACATCTCCTTCCTGTAAAGGGTTTGTCAAGCTCGGGGAAAATAGTACCGGCTTTGTAGCCTTTTTCCAGATTTTCATACATTTGCGTAAAATGCTGCCAGGGGACATAAGCCATGGCAAGAGGATATTTTTCAAAAGGTTCCTCGAAAGAATAATCTTTCATAGCAATCCGCTTTCCTTTCCGTAAAAACATTTATTATATGGTATGAACAGAGAAGAAAAGAGTGCATAGCTTTGAATGATACAAAATGGATACAATCAGGAGTTAAAGTAATATAAGAATTTATAGAATGAGGGGCAGAAGAAATGTTCAGGATATTAATTGCGGAAGATGAAGAGCCGATCGCTAATCTGATCCGGATGAATCTGACTAAGGCAGGGTATCTGTGTACCTGGGCGCCGGATGGAAAAAGCGCGGCAGATCTTATGGAACGGGAGAAATTTGATCTCGCACTGTTAGATATTATGCTGCCGGGGATCAACGGGTATGAGCTGATGGATTATGCGAAAGCCTGTGAACTGCCGGTGATCTTCCTGACGGCACTGGGATCTACGGAACATAAGGTGAAAGGACTCCGAATGGGGGCGGATGATTATCTGCCCAAGCCGTTTGAGATCGTAGAATTGCTTGCCAGAGTGGAGGCGGTGCTGCGCAGATATCATAAGACGGAGACGGTCATCCGGGCGTGCAATGTCACCATAGACACGGCATCCCACAGAGTGACTCTGGACGGGGAGGAAATCTATCTGACACCGAAGGAATTCGATCTGCTGTTATTATTTGCCAGAAATAAAAACAGGGCGTTGTATCGGGAAACCATATACGAGACTGTATGGGGTGGCGAATATATGGGACAGAGCCGGACTGTGGATCTGCATGTGCAGCGGCTGAAGAAAAAGTTACATTGGGAAAATATTATTATAGCGGTATATAAAGTGGGGTATCGTTTGAATGAAGTTCACGTATAAATTATTTTTTTCCATCACAGCACTTCTTACGGCAACCTTCATGCTGTTTGGAAGCTTTATGCTGTTTTCTTATTTTAACCGTATGTTAGAACGGGAGACGGAGCAGGGAAAACGTGAGAACCTGCTCTTTCAGACCATTTATGATATGGTGTATCAGAACATGGAAAAATACGGAGCGGAATTTGCGGGGATACAGGCGGGAAATTCCGCAACAGAACGGATGACGGATCAGAACGGTACAGAATGTATGATCCTTGAAACGGATGGCACGATCACTCTGGAGGGCAGCCTGAAACTGCCACAGGATGAGATCAGGAGTCTTGCGGAAGACCTGATCCGCACCATGGATCCCGGTGCAGATCAGGTCTACGGTGTCCGCAAGGTAGGAACGCATTATTATCTGCTCAGCATTATCACAGATCAGGCGACGGATTCGGCAGATATGGTATATCTTGGGATTCTGAAGGACCTGAGCGGCATTTATGAAGAGCGGAGCAATATGATGCGGCAATATGGTATTGCTCTGGCAGGTCTGCTGGTGATCGGTGGTCTGGCAGCTTTTTTACTGTCCAGATATCTGACCCGGCCCATAGAGCAGTTAAACCGCACGGCGGGGAGGATTGCCGAGGGAAATCTGGAGAAGAGGGCTGCCTATCAGGGTGCAGATGAGATCGGAGAACTGTCCCGGAGCTTTAACCGGATGACGGACAGACTGGTACGCCAGATGGAGGAAAAAGAGCTGGAAGCAAAACAGAAGGAGGATTTTACGGCGGCGTTTGCCCATGAACTCAAGACACCTTTAACTTCCATCATCGGATATGCGGATATGCTGAACTCCTATGAACTGACAGAGCAGGAGCGGGGCGAAGCCACCTATTATATTTTCAGTCAGGGAAAACGTCTGGAAAGCCTGTCTCACAAATTGCTGGAACTGGTGGGAATGGACAGACAGGAATTGGAATTCAAGAAGATTCAGACGAAAGAACTGGAGGAAAATATCCGGGATACGATGCGGATCCCCTTTGAACGCAAAGGGATCCGGGGAAAGATCAATCTGGAAAGAGGGGTGATTTTGGGTGACAGGGATCTGCTTTTGTCACTGTTATATAATCTGCTGGATAATGCCGTAAAGGCTGTGGAAGAAGGCGGATTTATCCTGATGAAGGGAAGGAAACTCACACAGGGCTATGAGATCAAGGTTGTAGATAACGGCAGGGGGATCCCACAGGAAGAGATCGCGAGGATCACGGAGGCTTTTTATATGGTGGATAAGTCCAGATCCCGCAAGGAGGGCGGAGCAGGCATTGGAATGGCTCTCTGTCAGAAGATCATCACCCTGCATCAGGGGGAACTGAAGATTGACAGCAAGCTTGGAGAAGGCACGGTAATGCGGTTATATTTTCCCGGGGAAATACAGGCTGTAAATAATAAAAGCAACAGGGGAGCAAAAGGCGGAATATGAAAAAACAGGAGAATAAGAACCGGCGCAATTTCCTACTATGTATGGGCGGACTGCTCGTGCTGATCGTATTTGCATTCGCAGGACCGGAAGGACTGTTGCGATTGCAGGATAAGAGCAGGTTGACCGGGTCAGTCAGCATATCAAATACAGGAACGGATTATACTGTCTGGAAGGAAGAGTATGAGACAGACACCATGCGCAGACTTCAAAATCTGGCAGACGGTATCGCTGCGGGAAAACAGTACTATATCTCTGAACAGGATTATGAAGCTGCAACGGATGGTGAAATATATAGTCTGATCGATGAATATATTTTAAATACGGAATGGAATTACACTTTTCAGGATATGGGTGTGATCCCGGAGGATTATTTTTTCAAAAATATGGATACAGATAACATTTCCATCAAACGATATATTTTGTATGATGAAAAGCTGTCGGATGGAGTCGCGATCATGGCCTATGACATCTGTATGCGCATGAAGGAAGAGGAGGTTACGGGAGTCAGTATAGAGTGTGTCGTGGATTCCGAGACCGGAACACTCTATGCTATGAAGGTTGTGTTGGAAGATGAGACAGAACAGGTCACCTGGGATGATATCGGTGCGGATGCCCCTTATTATTTTATCACCGATTATATGCAGTCCTATCTGCATGATTATAATTCCGAAACCTATATTGAAATCGAAGGAGAGGTGCCTTATGATACCAATGCACAGATCATGTGGGATAAAGAGGCTGAAATAGAAGCTGAAATAAAAGCTGAAATAGAAGCGAAGTCCCAGGCAACCACAGAAAGCAACAACGGTGAGTATACATGTGATCTGGAATACGGAGAGCATAAGCTGCATCTGATCGCAACACTGCTCAATGCTTCCGAAGGACAACTGGAGAAAGGCATCGGATATCTGTTTGGAATTCGGGAGATCGCAGAAAAAATCCCGGGTTTTCTGCCGGATAACAAGTAAATACATTCCGGAAAATACAGGAATCCGGAAAAGCAGCCGGACAGTGATAGCAACGGTATAAAATAGAAAAATAAAGAATATAGTTTAGAAAAATAAGTCAGGGAGACAGATTTTTTATGATCACAGAGGTAACAGGCTTTTTACAGCAGGTAGACCGGATCGTATGGGGCCCCTGGCTTATTCTTTTATTATTGGGCTGTGGTTGTTATCTGATGATAAGTCTGCGCTTTCTTCCCTTGAGGAATCTGTTGGCGGCACTTGGGCTGGTGTTCCATCCTAAGAGCCGGATAGGCACAGATGGGGAAGGGGTTTCTTCTTTTTCAGCCCTGACTACGGAACTGGCGGCAACAATAGGTACGGGAAATATCGTAGGCGTGGCTACTGCCATGGTGCTGGGAGGACCGGGAGCATTGTTCTGGATGCTTTTGTCCGGGATCATCGGACTGTCGACCAAACTGGTGGAAAGTACGCTATGTGTCAGATATCGTGTGAGAGATCACAAGGGGAAACCGGTGGGTGGCCCAATGTATGTTCTGCAAAATGCATTTCCGTACAGACGCATGGGGCGGATCCTTGCGGTACTGTTTGCAATATTCGCAGTACTTGCCTCCTTTGGCATGGGGAATATGACGCAGGGGAATTCTATTGCGGAGGCACTGGCAGTGACTTTTGGAGTCGGTCGGACAGTGACAGGACTGGTGCTTGGTATCTTTACGATTCTGGTGATCCTTGGAGGAATCGATAAAATAGCAAGGGTCACGGAATATCTGGTGCCCTGTATGGCAGTATTTTATCTGTTCGGAACAGGCATGGTGATCTTTACACATTTACATAATCTACCGGCAGGAATTTGGCAGATCCTGCGAGGCGCTTTCTGCCCGGAAGCTATGGCAGGAGGGAGCATTGGATTTTTATGTTCCGGCAGGCAGGCTATGCGCTATGGTGTCTCCCGTGGTGTATTTTCCAACGAAGCGGGACTCGGAGCAGCCGGCATCAGTGCGGCTTGCGCAGATACAACGGATGCAGTGCGGCAAGGCTATATCAGCATGACGGGAGTTTTTATCGATACCATTGTGATCTGTTCCCTGACAGGGCTTGCCATAGCATCCAGCGGTATGCTGGGACAGAGGGATGCGCAGGGGGAGCTTTTGAACGGAACAGCACTTATGATCGCTGTATTTTCCGCCACATTTGGCAGGGCGGGGGAATGGATGCTTGCACTATCTATCGCATTGTTTGCGTTTGCTACAATTATTGCCTGGGAATATCAGGGAGAGAAAGCTTTTGAATACCTGGCGGGGAATAGTCGCCGGACAGAGTGGTACCGTCTGTGTTATGGGATGTTTGCCTTTTTGGGGGCGGTCTGTTCGCTGGAAGCGGTATGGGATTTCTCGGATATCTGTAACGGTCTGATGGCGGTACCGAATCTTCTGGCAGTAGTGATGCTGTCAAATGGGATCTGCCGGGAAATAAGATCCTATAAGCTTTGAACGATCACGCTGAAAAATACTTTTTAAACAAAATTAAATATTGAAGCGATGCGGCCACCATGATATGATGAATAGGATATGGCTATACGAATTTGAGAGAAGAACAAGTACGAATAAGTTGTATTTGTGTAGAAACGTTAGGAGTGAGATTATGACTAAGACGATAGAGAATTTTTTACGATATGTGAAGATCGATACCCAGTCCAGTGAAGAGAGCACCACGACCCCCAGCACCATGAAGCAGCATGACCTGGCAGGTCTGCTTGTCAGTGAACTGGAGACTATGGGCGCCACGGAGATCACTTATGATCGGGAGCACTGCTATGTCTATGCCACCGTTCCTGCATCCGCAGGCTGCGAGAATGCACCGGTGCTTGGATTTATCGCCCATATGGATACTTCTCCCGCAGTGACGGATACCAATGTGAAGCCCCGGATCGTGGAGGATTATGACGGAAAAGATATCGTACTGAATGCAGCAGAGAACATCATTATGAAGACAGCGGATTTCCCGGAACTGTTAAATTATGTGGGAAAAGATTTGATCGTGACAGACGGAACGACGCTGCTTGGCGCGGATGACAAGGCAGGAGTGGCTGAGATCATGACCATGGCGGAAGACTTGTTAAATCATCCTGAGAAAAAGCACGGCAAGATCCGCATCGGTTTCACCCCGGATGAGGAAGTCGGTGCCGGAGCGGATCATTTTGATGTGAAGCTGTTCGGAGCGGATTATGCGTATACCGTAGACGGTGGCGCACTGGGCGAATTGGAATATGAGAACTTCAATGCGGCAGGAGCGAAGCTTCATGTCTATGGCAGAAGTGTGCATCCCGGTTCAGCCAAAGGCAAAATGAAAAATGCCATCCTGATCGCGCAGGAGTTCCAGAAGCTGCTTCCTGTGGAGCAGAATCCAATGTATACCGAAGGCTATGAGGGATTCTTCCATCTGGATGCCATAAGCGGCAATGTGGAGGAAGCTACTGCGGATTATATTATCCGTGATCATAACCGACAGCTGTTTGAACAGAAAAAAGAGCTGTTCTTATCCTGTGCGGATTTCCTGAACCGGAAGTATGGGGAAGGCACCGTTATAGTGGATATGAAAGATTCTTATTATAATATGCGGGAGATCATGGAGCAGCATATGCACCTGATCGACAACGCGAAAGCAGCCATGGAAGAGCTGGGGATCGAACCCAAGGTATCTCCCATCCGCGGCGGTACCGACGGTGCCAGACTGTCCTTCATGGGACTGCCCTGCCCGAACCTGTGCACCGGCGGAGAAAATTATCACGGCAGATATGAGTATGCCTGTGTGCAGTCCATGGAAAAAACGACCGGACTTTTGATCGCCATTGCAGCAAAATATGCAGACAGATAATGGATACCGATATTTAGAAAGGCAATATTTTTTATATGACAAATGTAACACAAATGAACGAAACCGACAGACAGTATTATTTTATGGAGAAAGCCTCCGGTCATGTGGCAAAGCTTGGAGAAGAACTGGGCAGAAAGCCTACCTGCTGTGTGACTACTTTCGGATGTCAGATGAACGCCAGGGATTCGGAAAAACTGGTGGGAATTTTGGAAAAAGTCGGCTATGAGATCATTGAAGATGAGAATGCGGACTTTGTGATCTATAATACCTGTACGGTGAGAGATAACGCCAACCAGCGTGTCTATGGAAGACTGGGAGTATTAAACGGCTATAAAAGGAAAAATCCGCATATGAAGATCGCATTGTGCGGCTGTATGATGCAGGAACCCACCGTGATCGAGAAGATCAAAAACAGTTACCGCTTCGTGGATCTGATCTTCGGAACTCATAATATTTTCAAATTCGCAGAGCTGTTATGCTCCCTGTTTGAAAATGAGGGAATGGTCATTGATATCTGGAAGGATACGGACAAGATCGTGGAAGATCTGCCGGTGGAGAGAAAGTATTCTTTCAAATCAGGTATCAATATTATGTTCGGCTGCAATAATTTCTGCAGCTACTGTATTGTACCTTATGTCCGTGGCAGGGAGCGCAGCCGTAATCCGAAGGATATCATCCGTGAGATCGAGGGACTGGTGGCAGACGGCGTTGTGGAGATCATGCTGCTGGGACAGAATGTGAATTCCTACGGTAAGAACCTGGAAGAGCCCATTACCTTTGCACAGCTTTTGCAGGAAGTAGAAAGAATCGAGGGATTGGAGAGGATCCGTTTCATGACCTCCCACCCCAAGGATCTGTCGGATGAGCTGATCGAGGTGATGAAGCATTCCAAGAAGATCTGCAGACATCTCCATCTTCCTTTGCAATCCGGTTCCACGAAGATATTAAAAGCAATGAACCGTCGTTATACCAAGGAGCAGTATCTGGAGCTGGCGGAGAAGATCCGTAAGGAGATTCCGGATATGGCGATCACTACGGATATTATCGTAGGATTCCCCGGGGAGACAAAGGAAGACGTAGACGAGACCATCGATGTGATCCGTCGCGTAAAATACGACAATGCCTTTACCTTTATCTATTCCAAACGAACCGGAACACCGGCGGCAGCCATGGAACAGGTGCCGGAAGAACTGGTAAAGGAGCAGTTTGACCGGGTGCTTAAGACTGTGCAGGAGACAGCCAGGGAACAGGTATCCAGGTATCAGGGACAGATCTGCGATGTGCTGGTAGAAGAGATCAATGAAAATGACAGTTCCTTAGTGACCGGAAGAATGTCAAATAATACGCTGGTACATTTTCCGGGAGATGCATCGCTGGTGGGAAAGCTTGTGAATGTTTCGCTGGATGAATGCCATGGATTTTATTATATGGGACATATGGTTCAGTCATGAATATGACAGATGAATAAATTGTAAAAGGGAATCGAAATGGAAGAACAAGAGAAGAAAAAAAGAATAGAACTGGAACAGGACATGTCCTGGAAAATGTATCAGATCCTGACGATAACGGCTTCCACCGCAAATCTGATCGGAACAATCTGTAATTTCTGTATTCACGGTACGAAACTGCCGACCATAATCTGCGGGATATGCCTGCTGATGATCGTGATCATCGGCATTGCCGGATGGACTACGAAAAAGGTGCAAGTACCGGCGGTCTTGATCATATTAATACTTGTATGGTTTGAATTTCCTTATTTGTATTATTGCTACGGGGATGCCTCTATCGTATATCTGGTCCTGGGGGTCGTTGGACTGGCGATATTTTTCCCGAGAAATGTGGTGATCGTTTCTTTTACGGTCACACTGCTGGAATATCTGGTGATCATGATGAGCAGCTTTGAACGGCCTTCCGTATGGAGGAATATGGATGAAGCCGGTAAGATCGGAACTACGCTTGGATCCTTTGTTATTGTGGGAATGTCTGTATTTGCCATGATATTTGAATTGCTCAGAAGTTACGAGGAACAACGAAAGCAATTGCTGTGTCTTAGTGAGGATCTGAACTTTGCAGCGAACCATGATCCTCTGACTAGGCTGTATAATCGGCGCTATCTTGTAAATCAGGTGAATGAATGGATATGCAAGCCGGGCAAGAACTTCTGGATCGTATTGATGGATGTAGATGATTTCAAGGCAGTCAATGATACCTATGGGCATGGATACGGTGATGATGTACTGCGGGAAGCCGGCAGACTGATGCTGGAAGAAATGATGGGAAAAGGAATCGCAGCCCGGTTCGGCGGCGAGGAGTTTATGCTGGTGTTTGAACAGGATGATCGGGAACAAGTGTTAAATTCATTCCGGAATATCCAGGAAGGCTTAAGGAGATATTCCCAGAATACCAGACAGACGGATATTACCATCAGCGGTGGAATGGAACGTTATGAAGCTGATAAACAGCTGGATCTATTGTTTACTTCTGTGGACCGGAAATTATATACTGCCAAAAATAACGGTAAAAACCGTATTGTAGAATAGTTTTAAAACAATAAAAAATGCTTGCAAAGCTTAAAAAATAGAGCTATGATAAGACCCGTGTGATTTTAT
>OLGY01001467.1_pt1 | contig 12046 bp, 10 predicted proteins | sample 1605951 | NCBI WGS metagenome assembly OLGY01 (sample SAMN03283280) | human gut metagenome | biome: human-associated habitat; material: feces | host: Homo sapiens | place: Peru | collected 2012
GCACGATGACCATCGTGCAGCTCCTGCTCGGCAACATCGGCATCTGCGGCGGCGGCATCAACGCCCTCGTCGCCCGGTATTACGGCGCCAGAAATCGACAGGAGCTGCAAAGGACTGTCCATTCCTCGGCCATCCTCTGTCTGATCTGCGGCATTCTGCTGCTGATTTTCGGCTTCTTCGGCTCCCGGCCGCTGCTGCGGCTGCTGAACACCAAGCCGGAGCTGCTGGACAAGGCCACGCTATACATGCAGATTTACTTCTGCGGTATGCCCGCCCTTGCCCTGTATAACTTCGGAAACGCCGTGTACAGCGCCATCGGCAACACCAAAAAGCCGCTGTACTACCTTCTGTTTTCCGGCATCGTCAATGTGGTGCTGAATCTGGTGTTTGTCATTGTGTGCGATCTGGACGTGGCCGGTGTGGCCCTCGCCAGCATTATTTCCCAGTACCTCTCCGCCATTTTCCTCACGGCCGCGCTGTTCCGGAGCCGGGAAATTTACGGTCTTTCCCAAAAGCTATTACGCCTGCACCGGAAAAATTGCCGGGAGATTCTGACGCTGGGCATTCCCTCCGGTCTGCAAAACGCCATTTTCTACATTGCCAATATGTTCATTCAGGCAGGCGTCAACAGCTTTGACACCGTTATGGTGGCAGGCAATTCCGCCGCCGCCAATGCCGACGGCCTGGTTTACGACGTCATGGCAGCCTTCTACACCGCGTGCAGCAGCTTCATCGGCCTGAACTACGGCGCCGGACGGCGCAGGGAGATTCGGCGCAGCTACCTGATCTGCCTGGGGTATTCCTTCGGCGCTGGCGCCATTCTGGGCTTCTCTCTGGTGGCCTTCGGCCCGACGTTTCTGACGCTGTTTACCACTGACGCCGCCGTCATCGAGGCGGGCATGAAGCGGCTGACCATCATGGGCTTTTCCTACTGCGTCTCCGCTTTTATGGACAACGCCATCGCCGCCTGCCGGGGGCTGGGAAAGAGCCTGGTTCCCATGGTTATTGTGATTTCCGGCTCCTGTATTTTCCGGATCCTCTGGGTCATGACCGTGTTCGCCTGGTTTAAGACCATTGCGTCGCTGTATCTCGTCTATATTTTCTCCTGGACGATCACCGCCGCCTTTGAAAACTGGTACTTCTTCCGCTGCTATCGGAAGCTTTCTGTGTAGCGCCGCTTATACCTCCGTCCCGGTATGGGCTTGGATGGCCTGGGCGATCCGCTCCTTCACCAGCGCGGCCAGCTCCGTGGTCTTCAGATTGCCGTATTCCTCCCAGCAAATGGGCTTGAGATAGTGAATCTGGACGGTAACGGGCTTGCTGCCCTTCTGATCCAGCACCTTGAAGCTGTCCACCAGCGCCACGGGGACGATGGGACATTTGCTCCTGGTGGCGCAGCGGAAGCTGCCGCTGTGGAATTGCCCCATCTGGTTGCCGTTCCGGCTGCGGGTTCCCTCCGGGAAGATCAGATAATTTCGCCCCGCCTTTACCTCCCGGATGACGCTCTGAATCACCGTCAGGGACTGGCGCACATCCTCCCTGTCCATAGGAAAGGACCTGGTGCAGATGGCCACCTGATGGAGAAAGGGAATGTCGTACAGCTCCTTTTTCAGCACCGCACCCACGGGGATGTCACAGGTTGCCGCCACGGCGAGGACATCGAACATACCCTGATGGTTGGCGTAAAGCATGAACCCGCCCTCTTTGGGGATATTCTCCGTTCCCGATACCTGCAAATCGATGTTGCCGCCCCTTACCGCCCGTTTCAGGATGTACTGGATATGCCGGTACATTTCCTCCTCGGAATACTTTTCGGGGTGCTTTGCGTAACGGCAGAGCTTCTGCCACGCGCCGGGGACAATCGGGAGATTTTTCAGTACCATGGTGACGATGCGATTCATTTTGCCTGACCTCTTTCTGTAAATGGCTATTGGGGTATTCTATCACGGTTCCATTCAATATGCAAGACGGAAACCGGGAACAGGGCTTTGCCCTGTTCCCGGCTCTTTTTTTACTTCAGGATATTTTTAACCGACGAGACAAGCTCCGCCGCAGTCTCCCGCTTGACGGTCACGGTGGACACGCCGTCCAGCGTTACCAGGCAGGAGGTGGAATTGTAGGCGTAGAAGCTCAGGGTCACTTGGGAGAAGCTGTCCCGGTCTCTGAAAAAGCGGAAGGTGATTTCCGGCGCTCCCTCCGGGGTGATGCCGGTGGCGTAGCCGTTGGAGGTCATGTTCGACAGACTGTTCAGAACGGAGGCAAACGCCACATCCTGCCCGTCCAGCTTCCAGACCGTTTCGACGGTGCCTTCGTCATCTGTCTTCTCTTCGGTGGTTCTCGTCAGCACATACTCTTCGCCGTCCACCGTGACGGCAACGCTCTGCACCGTATCCCAGTCCATCAGGATCACGTCGTCGGGCTGCAAATCGGCGTAGGTGGTGTAGCGCAGGGTATCGCTGAGGGTGGCGTCCCGCTGATAGATCATCTTGGAGCCGCTCAGGCGCACGTAGCACTCGCCGTTCTCCGAGGCGCTGATCTCCAGCGTATAGGCCGCCTTGCCCCCGTCCAGAACCGTCGCCGTCACCGCCGGGGCGTCCAGGCCGTACCGGGACAGATCGGTTGCGTTGTAGTCCACGCACTCGCTCAGGTTCAGGTTCGTCACCATGTCCAGAAGGGTCTGGGTCAGGTCGTTATCCAGCGCCTTGCCGTCCATGAACCAGACGTAATCGTCGGAATAGGCAAGGCCGCTATTCTCCTCGCGGGTGATTTCGTAGCCGCCGCCGGGAAGCGCCACCGTAAGGCCGGTGAGCTGAGTGACCTCCGGCAGGGTCTGGTGCTTCAGAACGTCATACAAGCCGTATTGGAAATGCTCGATGATGTCGCCGTCCACCAGATAGACGTTTCCGTCGCCGTTGGAGAAGTACCGCTGGCCGCCCACGGCGGTTTCCAGGCCGATGGAGAGGGTATGACTCTGACCATCCTCCACCGTGATCACGCACACGGGGATTTCCAGACCGTATTGGTCAAGATTCTCCGGATTTTCAATGGTTTTGGTGGATTCCACATCCGTGAGGGCTTCCAGCATTTTGTCAAGATAGGTTTCGTCCAAAGGGAATGCCGCGTCCTGGTCGCACACCCAGCCGTCTTCCCCGGCGGTGAAGGAGACCTTTTCCCTGTAGTCCCACCCCAGGTTCGTCACGTTTTCCGGATTCAGGGAAAATACCGTCCGGGTCTCGTCCTCCTGATCGGCGACATTTTTGCCGATGGCGCCGGCGATTGCCGTGGCGCCCACCAGCACCGCCAGCACAAGCAGCAGGAGCAGCAGCTTTTTTCCGTTTTTCATCTGCGCTTCCTCCTTATCCAGATAACGATTCCCAGCGTTATAACCGCCGCGGGAATCACACCCACCACCGCTATGGTGAGCGCCGATACCGTGGCGCTGTCCATGGTCAGCGTGTCGCTGCTCAGGGATTTTGCGTGGATGGACAGGCTGCTTTGCTCCGCCTGGCACAGATATCCCAGGGCGTTGAGGAAGAAGTCCTGGTTGCCGCCGGAAACCTGGGTGTTGGTCTGATCGTCCACCAGCGCCGCGGAGGATACCCAGACGATGTCGCCGGTGATGCCGTCGTCCACGGTGTCGCTGATGGCGACCGCCAGGGCGAAGGGGCCGTTTACGTCCCCCTCCTCCTTTTCGTAGGTGGTCAGGTCATACCCCGCCGCCTTGGCAAAGGCGGAAGCGGATGTGGTGAGCAGCTTCGTGACGGACAGGGTGTCCCGCAGATCCTCCGCCACCGTCAGTCCCTGAGCGATGGGCAGCAGCACCCGGTAGCCGCCGTCGGTCAGGGGCGTGGTGATGGCGTGGGACGCAATGTCCGGCAGCAGGAAATAGGGCGTACCCCAGACGTAGTGGCTCTGGTCGCTTTCCACCACGATGCCGTCCACGGCGGTAACGCCGTAATCCGCCATCAGCGCTTCCAGATTGGAAAGCCGTCCGTCTTCCGGCGGGTCGGTGATGAGAAACAGGTTGCCGCCGTTGCCCAGATATTCCAGGAGCTTACTCTGCTCGTCCAGGGAAATGTCGCTCTGGGGGGCATTGATGAGAATGCAGTCCGCGTCGGCGGGGACGGATTCCAGCGTCAGCAGGGACAGCTCTGCCGTCTCGATGTTCTGCTGCTTCACCGCCGAGGTAAAGCTGTCGCTCAGGCTGCTTTCTCCGTGGCCGGTGAGCAGGTACACCTTGGGGAGATTCTCGCTCACCACGTAGTCAATGGCGCTGGTCAGCTCGCTTTCTCCGCAGAAGCTCCAGCTTTCCGTACCGTAGTAGTAATAGCTGGTGTAGTCCATCACGAAAATATCGTTATAGTCCACGTACCGGTACCGCTCCCCGGCCTCCACGATCAGGCTGTTTTCCGTGAAGCTGTCGGTATACTGCTGGGTGAAGGTGGGAAACACGTCCGGATCCTTCTTCACCACGCGGATTTTATCGCTGAGGGACTGGTAGCGGCTCAGCAGGGATTCCAGGTAGCTTTCCTCCCGCCCGCTGCGGACAATCCAATAAACCGTCACCTCGTCCGTCAGGCCGCTCACCAGCTTCTCCGTCTGCTCAGACAATGTGAACAGCTGATTGGCCGTGGTGTCGAATTTGGTTACGCTTGCCGGGAGGGCGGCGGCGAACACATTGACCATCACGGCAATGGCCAGCACAATGGCCGCCGCGGCCACGCTGTAGCCGCCGACCCGGAACGCCCGGGTGGAGAAGGAATCCGCCACCCGCTTCCAGCTGAAATTGGGCTTTTTCATTCACTCCACCTCCGCTTCTCCAGAGACTGCACGCTTAAAAACAGGAAAAATCCCGTTACCGACAGGTAGTACACAATGGCTGTCACGTCGAACACGCCGTTGACGATGGTATAAAACCGGGCAAACAGGCTCAGCTGGGAGATGATCTGAGGAAACAGCCCCTCAAACCGGCCGGAATCCCAGAGATACGCCCCAATCAGCCCCGCTTCCAGCACTGCCGCCAGAATCAGGGACACAAAGCCGTTTTTCGTCATCAGATACACAATGCCGCAGGCGATCAGCGCCGTCACCGCCAGCGCCGCCAGGGACGAATAGGCCGTGGAGGACGCGAACCCCGCCAGGTCGGACAGGAAATAGTTCACCAGCATCACCACGAAGCACAGTCCCGCCGCCACGGCCTGACTTTCCGTCACGGAGGAAATGTACATGCCGATGGCCAGCAGCGCCATCCCCAGGAAGAAGAATCCCACGATTGCGCCGTAGGCCGCGGGCAGATACACATTGCCGTAGGCGGACAGCACCACCGGGTACAGGCAGATCACCGCCATTGGCGCGGCGAACACCACCAGCATGGCGGCGAATTTGCCCAGCACCACCTGGGTCATGGTCAGGGGCAGAGAATAGAGCAGCTGGTCGGTCTTCTGCCGCCGCTCCTCCGCCAGCACCCGCATGGTGAGAATCGGGACGATGATCAGGAACACAAAGCTCATGCTCCCCAGCACATATTCAAAATGCACGGAAGCGGACTGCAAATTGTAGACCATGGTGTAAATGCCCGTGAACAGCAGCAAAAATGCGCTGAACACGTACCCCGTCACCCCCGTAAAATACGAAGACAGCTCGTGCCGGAATACCGCTCTCATTTGGTTTCCTCCCCCTTCCCGGAATCGGTCAGCTCCATGAAAATGTCCTCAAGGCTCGCCTTCCCGGCGGTCATGCGCAGGATGGCCTTGCCCGCCTTGCTGAATGCGAAGAAAATCTCCCGGCAAACTTCATTTTCCGCCGGGATGTCCAGCTCCAGCGTCACGTCGCAGGCGCCGTCCTGCCGAGCCTTTGCCGTAAAATTTACAATGTGGGAAACGCCGGAGAGAATGCCGGGGATGTCTTTTTCCGCCGCCTCCGCGGTCAGCTCCACGGTGCTCTTTCCCGCAAACAGCCGCTCCAGGTTCTCCGGGGTGTCGCAGGCCACCAGCTTTCCCTTGGACAGAATCAGGATGGTGGTGCAGACCTGCTGCACCTCCGACAGGATGTGGCTGGAAAGGATGACGGTGCGTTCCTTCCCCAGCTGGCGGATCAGCTCCCGTATCTCCGTGATCTGCCGGGGGTCAAGCCCTACCGTGGGCTCGTCCAGAATGATGACCTCCGGGTCGCCCAGCACCGCCTGGGCAATGCCCACCCGCTGGCGGTAGCCCTTGGAGAGGTTTTTCATCAGCCGGTCGGCAACGTCCAATGTTCCGGTGACGGTCATGACCCTGTCCAGCTCCGCTGAAATGTTCTTTTCCGCAATACCCTTTGCCCGCGCCACGAAGCGCAGATATTCCCGGGGTGTTCTGTCCAGATACAGCGGCGGCTGCTCGGGAAGATAGCCGATAAGGCGCTTGGCCTGGGCGGCGTCCTGGAAGATATCATAGCCGCCGATGACCACCTCGCCGGAGGTGGCGGCAAGGCAGCCGGTCATAATGTTCATGGTCGTGGATTTTCCGGCGCCGTTCGGGCCGAGAAAGCCGTAGATCTGCCCCTTCTCCACGGTGAAGGACAGGTCGGACACGGCGGTATGACTGCCGTAGCGCTTGGTCAGATGCTTTACTTCGATCAACGCGGTTCCTCCTTCTATTGCTGGGCGATGCCCATACTCGCTTTCGATTATAGTCCCGGAAACTGAAAGGACTCTTAAAAAAATGTTACGCGTCTGTGAATAAACGCAGCCGGGACGGCATTGCCGTCCCGGCTAAAGCTTACGCTGCGGGCAGCTGGACAAAGAAGGTATTGACCCCGTCCGCGCTTTCCGCCCAGATTTTGCCGCCGTGCTTCCCGACAATGCTGTCCGCGATGGACAGACCCAGGCCGTAGCTGTGGTTCATGCTCCGAGCCTTGTCCATGCGGTAAAACCGCTTGAAAATGTTCTTCAAATCCTCCTTGGATATGGCGTCCCCGGCGCTTGCCACGGAGAGCAGGCAATGACTTCCCTGCCGCCGGAGGGCGACCCGCACCGTGGAATCGGGAGAAGCGTACTTGGCCGCGTTGTCCAGCAGAATGTCCGCCACCTGTTTTAAGTGCTGCTGACTGCCCTTGACAAAGAGGTTTTCCTCCACATCGCTTTCCAGCGTCAGACCCTTCTCAAAATACACCGGCTCGAAGGGGAGCAGGGCGTCGCTTACCAGCTCGCTGAAATTCAGCCGGGAAAAGACCAGATTCTGCCCGCCGTTGTCCGCCCGCGCCAGCTCCAGCAGACTTTCCACCAGCCCCCGCATCTGATGGGACATGGTCATGATGCTGTCCACAAACCGGCTGCGCGCCTGTTCGTCGTACTCCGGCTCCTGCAAAAGCTCCGCGTTGGTCAGAATCACCGTCAGGGGCGTTTTCAGCTCGTGGGAAGCGTCCGCCACGAACTGGCGCTGCTGGTTCCATGCCGTCTCCACCGGCTTCACCGCCCATCTGGCCAGCAGGAAGGACAGCCCCAGAAACACGGCAAAGCCCAGTACGCCGATGCCGATGCAGGTATTCGTCAGGCTGCGCATGGTGGCAAGCTCGCTGGACATGTCCACAAAGACGATGGTCTGCCCGAAGGGCGTGGTGCGTTTCTGAAAGCGCAGGCTGTAGTCCTTCAGGATGCCGGTATCCTCGCCGGAATTCAGCGCCAGGGTGATGATCTGCTGAATGGCCGCCGTGTCCGTCAGGTCATAGTAGCCGCCAAAGCTGGCAGACAGCTCGCCCAGGGTGTTGACGCTTACATAGAAATAAGGAAGCTGCGCCTGTCTGGGAAATTCCCCGGGGCGGCCGGGGGAGGCGCGATCCGCCATAACGCTCTGCATCACCCGGATGCTCTGCTGCTCTAAATTATCATGGGTAAAATGGAGCAGCATCCCGAGGATTGCCAGCAGCATGACGGTGACGACGGCCATATTGATGCAGATGAACTTGACTCTCAGCCGGCGAATCATTCTTCCGCCACCTCCAAACGGTATCCCAAGCGACGGACGGCCTCAATGCGCACATTGGAATTGATGGCGCTGAGCTTCTTTCTCAGGAAGCCCACGTAGACCTCCACGTGGTTCTCCACGGCGTTGGAATCGTAGCCCCAGACCCGGGCGAGGATCATTTCCTTCGACAGTATCCGATCCTGCGCCTGAAGCAGAAACCGCATCACGTCAAACTCCCGGGCGGACAGCCGCACGCTTTTCCCGCCGCAGACCAGGGTGCAGGTGTCTAAGTCAAGGGAAGTATTGCCGAACACCAGCTCGTCCACCTGCTTGCCCTGACGGCGCAGAAGGGCGTTGATGCAGGCCAGCAGCTCCCGGGTGTCGAAGGGCTTGGTCAGATAATAGTCCGCGCCGGAATTCAGGCCGTATATCCGGTCTTCCACGGCGGACTTTGCCGTCAGCATGAGGATGGACGTGGTGCAGCGCTTGGCGCGCACCTCCCGGGCGACCTGATAGCCGTCCATCTTGGGCATCATCACGTCCAGGATCAGCAGATCGTAAATCCCCAGCTCGGCATATTCCGCGCCGGTCTCGCCGTCGTAGGCCACCTCTACCTCGAAGCCCTTGCCCTCCAGAAGTGTCTTGATGGAATCGGCCAGCAGCTTTTCGTCTTCGATTACCAGAATTTTCATGTTACATGCCTCCATAAATTCCGTTTTCATTATAATACCAAATATTCCTGAATTGGAACTGAAATCTTGTTTGTTAACAGTTCTTTTACAACCTGCCGCCGAATTTTTCAGATTCCGTTCAGCATTCCGTGCTATTCTGTGGGCAATGAAACATGAAAGGAAGCAAACCATTATGGATGAACAATTCTACGATTCCAACAACTCTTACGAAAATCCTTCTCAGGAGATCCCCGTCTACACGCCCCCCACGCCGAAGAAGCGGGAGAAGAAAAACCGCCTAGGCTTTCGCGTCTGCGCGCTGGCGCTGGTGTTCGCCCTGCTGGGCGGCGCTCTGGGCGCGGGCGGCATCATCTGGTATGATAGCAGCCGCAGCCAGACTGGCACCGTCAACAAGAATGAGACCGCCATGCTCCAGGGCATCCGGGAAAACAGCGTCCTGAACACCGTCACCGTGGATTCCGGCAAAGAGATGACCGCCGCGGAGGTTTATGCCGCCAACGTCAATTCCACCGTCGGCATCACCACCTCCATCACCACCAACTACTGGGGCTTCCCGACCACCTCCGCCGCGGCGGGTTCCGGCTTCATCCTCACGGAGGACGGCTATATCCTGACCAACTACCACGTGGTGGAAAACTCCAGCAGCATCACCGTAGCCATGTACAACGGCGACACCTATGACGCGACCCTCATCGGCTACGACGAAAGCAACGACGTGGCCGTCCTGAAGATAGATGCTCAGGGGCTGTCCCCGGTGGTTCTGGGCGACTCCGACAATCTGAACGTGGGCGACAGCGTGGTGGCCATCGGCAACCCTCTGGGCGAGCTGACCTTCTCTCTCACCGCCGGTCTTGTCAGCGCCAAGGATCGGGAGGTCACCCTCTCCAATTCCCTGACCATGGATCTCATTCAGACGGACTGCGCCATCAACTCCGGCAACTCCGGCGGCGCGCTCTTTAATCTCTACGGTGAGGTCATCGGCATCACCAACGCCAAGTATTCCAGCTCCTCTTCCTCCTCCGCGTCCATCGACAACATCGGCTTCGCCATCCCCATCAACCATGTTCTGCCCATCGTGAAGAGCATCATTGAAAAGGGCTATCTCTCCAAGCCCTATGTGGGCGTCAGCGTTTCCGACGTGAACCAGCAGACCCAGCTCTACGGCATCCCCGCCGGCGCGGCCGTCCAGGCCGTTTCCGATGATTCCCCCGCCGCCAAGGCCGGACTTCAGGCGGGTGACGTCATCACCCGGGTCAACGGCACGGAGATCACCGGCAGCAGCGATCTGGTCAGTCTGGTCAGCGAGGCCGCCATCGGCGACACGCTGACCATGACCGTCTACCGTCAGGGCTCGACCATAGAACTCACCGTCACCGTAGGCGAGCAGGTTCAGTCGGCGCAGGCCAACGAGCAGACCCAGCAGACCGTCTCCGACAGCCCGAGCGGCGGCCGGAACGGCTACCCCTTCGGAGGAAGACGGTAAAGCGGTTGCTTTCAAACGGCATACAAAAAGTCTCTGCCTGACGATGTCGGGCAGAGACTTTTCGTTCTGCGATTATTTCCAGTGCTTCAATGCGGGAACCAGCGCTTCCATATGGGCGCGAACCTGCTGCTCCGGCCAGCTTTCGCTTGCCATGTGCTTTGCGCAGAAATCGATCAGCTGCTCCTTGCTGGAATAGGTAAATTTTCCGCCCGCGTAGCACCACTTGCAGTATTCCTCGTTGAAAGAGCCGTCGGTTTCCCGGCTGAGGGTGGAATCCTCCAGCGGCATTCCGCAGCACTGGCAGATCAGCTGTCTGGGAGACCCCAGCAGCGTGTTGATGGAAACGTCGTAGAATTTTGACAGCAGCTTCAGCGTTTCCACGTTCGGCGTCGTTTCCCCGGTTTCCCAGCGGGACACCGCCTGCCGCGTGACAAAAACTTTTTCCGCCAGCTCGTCCTGAGACAGTCCCTTTTTTGCTCTTAAGTTATACAAAACATTCTTTGTATCCATGAAAAGCACCTCCTTGGCATAACTGTACCACAGGATTCCCACGCTGGCAAGCAACCCGCTGTTGCTGTCTACAGATTCGCAATGACCAGCAATGCCAGGAACGCAACTGCGGCAACCGTTCCAATGAGCGCCAGAACGTTCAGAACTTTGATAACCTTTCTGCCAAACAGCCGGTACAACACGGCAAACACACCGATTCCGACCACGCCGCCCAATGTGTTCCCGATCAGGTCGGTGATATCGCTCCCGCCGATTGCGAGAACATACTGCATGACCTCGTAAAAAAGGCTTACGCAGAAAATCGGCAAAACCTTTTTCCAGAATCCCCCATCGGGCTTCAGCATGGAAACATAAATGCCGAAGGGCACAAAGGCGGCGACATTCAGCAGAATTTCGGACACGTCTACCCTGTCATTTACGATTCCCGAACCCGCAAAGGGGATAAGATTGACGCTTCTGTAGTTCATGTCCCGCAGGTTGGAAAAATCCATCTGAAGCTTGAACAGTATGATCCATGTCAGCGCCAGCAGATACACCATCAGCAAGACTTTCGTCAGTTTTCTATTTTGTTTCATGGCTGCTCCTATTCTTTTTCAGCAAAAATACCGATTGCACGTCCGGGTTGGATTCACGCAGTCTGCTACCCATTTGTCTGCTCCAGATAGATCAGCAGCACCGCGATATCCGCCGGGCTGACGCCGGAGATTCTGCCCGCCTGACCGATGGACACCGGGCGTATGGCGGCGAGCTTTTCCCGCGCCTCCAGCCGCAGGCCGGGGATGGCGGCGTAATCCAGATTCTCCGGGAGAAGGCGGGCTTCTTCCTTCCTGAATTCCTCCACCTGCTTTTCCTGCCGGGTCAGATAGCCCGCGTACTTGATCTGAATCTCCACCTCGTCGGTGACGGCGGCGCTCAGCTCCGGCCGCTCCGGGTCGAAGGGAGCGATGTCGGCGTAGCTCACCTGGGGGCGGCGCAGAAGGTCGGCCAGACGGGCGGAATTGGCCACGGGGGCGGTTCCCTTCCCCTCCAGCATGGCGTTCAGCTGCTCCGATGCGGGAACGCCGCTGCTCTCCAAGCGCTGCACCTCCCGGCGCACCTGGGTGTACTTCTCCTCCACCGCCTGTACCCGCTCCGGAGGAATCAGGCCGATCTGGCCGCCGATGCGGGTCAGACGCTGGTCGGCGTTGTCCTGACGGTGCAGCAGACGGTATTCCGACCGGCTGGTCATAATGCGGTAGGGTTCCTCCGTCCCCTTGGTCACCAGATCGTCGATGAGGGTGCCGATGTAGCTGGTGTCCCGGGTCAGCACCATGGGGGGCCGTCCCAGGATTTTCAGAGCGGCGTTGATGCCGGCCACCAGTCCCTGGGCGGCGGCCTCCTCGTAGCCGGAGGTGCCGTTGAACTGTCCCGCGCCGTAGAGG
>OLGY01001469.1_pt1 | contig 12029 bp, 10 predicted proteins | sample 1605951 | NCBI WGS metagenome assembly OLGY01 (sample SAMN03283280) | human gut metagenome | biome: human-associated habitat; material: feces | host: Homo sapiens | place: Peru | collected 2012
AAAGGAGAACGATATGCGATATTCCAAACAGCGTGAGCTGGTCATGCAGACGGTGCAGAACCTGTGCGATCATCCCACTGCCGAGGAAATTTACGATGAAGCCGTGAAGGCGTGCCCGGGGCTGAGCCTTGGCACCGTATACCGTAACCTGAACAGTCTGGTGGATGCGGGCCGGGTGCGCCGGGTGTCCATTCCGGGCAAGGCCGACCGCTTTGACCACACGCTGCCATGGCACAGCCACCTGTACTGCACCATGTGCGGCAGTGTGACCGATGCCGAGGTGGACGAAAAGCAGGTAATGAAGCTGGTGAAGAACCAGAAGGGCCTTGTGCAGGACTGCGCTGTTGTGCTGATCGGCGTATGCGAGGCCTGCTGCGGGAAGCAGGCGCAGGAAAACGCCCACTGAACCATAAAATTTGCACGGAACCTCTTGCCCGGAGCGCATAAACAGGGTATACTATAGAGAAAGCTCTTTTCAGAAAGTGCAAGTAGATTTTCGCCGCACAGGGCGCTTCGGCCCGGCGGAGAAGGATGGTTTGATTGGAATACATTAGCTTTGAACATAATAACATCGCCGCAGAGCTGGTCAAGCAGGCTTACGATACGCCGCCGCTGGCCTATGTGCACAGCTACGGCTGCCAGCAGAACGTGAACGACGGCGAACGCATCAAGGGCGTGCTGGTGGATATCGGTTACGGCCTGTGCGATAAGCCCGAGGATGCAGACCTGATCCTCTTCAACACCTGCGCAGTGCGTGAGCATGCCGAGCAGCGTGTGTTCGGAAACGTAGGCGCGTTGAAGGGCCTGAAGGAGAAAAAGCGTGATCTCATCATCGGCCTGTGCGGCTGCATGGCCAACCAGAAGCACGTGGTGGAAAAGCTGCGCAAGAGCTACCCTTACGTAGATCTCGTGTTTGGTGTGGACGGCATCGACACCCTGCCGCAGCTCATTGCCCAGAAGCTGCACAAGCACAAGCGCGTGCTGATGGATCCGGCCCAGCGCCCGGTGATCGTGGAGAATATCCCCATCCGGCGTGAGAGCGAGTTCCGCGCATGGCTGCCCATCATGTACGGCTGCGACAACTTCTGCACCTACTGCATCGTGCCTTACGTGCGCGGCCGCGAGAAGAGCCGCAAGCCCGGCGATATCCTTGCCGAGTTCCGCAGTCTTGTGGAAGCGGGCTATAAGGAGATCACGCTGCTGGGCCAGAACGTGAACAGCTACGGCAAGGGTCTGGAAGAAAAGGTGGACTTCTCTGATCTGCTCAACCTGCTGTGCACGGTGCCCGGTGACTACCACATCCGCTTCATGACCAGCCACCCGAAGGATGCCAGCCACAAGCTGATCGATACCATTGCCGCCCAGCCCAAGCTGTGCAAGCACCTGCATCTGCCGGTGCAGTGCGGCTCCGATGAGCTGCTGAAGAAGATGAACCGCCACTACACCGTGGAACAGTACATGGAGCTGATCGAGTACGCCCGCAAAACCGTGCCCGGCATTACCTTCTCCAGCGACATCATCGTTGGCTTCCCCGGCGAGACCGAGGAGGATTTCGTCAAAACTTTGGAGCTGGTGCAGAAGGTGGGCTACATGCAGCTATTCACCTTTATCTATTCCAAACGCACCGGCACCAAGGCTGCCGATATGCCGGACCCCACCCCCCGCAAGGAAAAGACCGACCGCATGAGCCGCCTGCTCAAGGTGCAGGACGAAATTGCCATGGCGCTGGTCAAGGCGCAGGTGGGCCAGACCGTGAAGGTGCTGGTGGAGGGCTTTGGCCGCAATGAGGGCACCCTCTCCGGCCGTCTGGACAACAACCTGACGGTGGAGTTCACGGCAGACGCTTCCCTGATGGGCAGCTATGCCAACGTACATCTCACCGGCGCACGGGCGACTGTGCTGCTGGGTGAGCTTGCCTGAGAGCTTCCGGGGCAATGCCCCTGAACGTATAAAAAAGAAGGAGAACCATTCAAATGGATTGCATTGATCTTTTCAAGCGTGCAGCCGTTGCGCTGCAGACCGATAACCGCTACCTCGTTCTGGATCAGGCCCGCAAGGCAAACGACAAGGACGAAGAGCTGCAGAACCTGATCGGCGAGTTCAATCTGGCCCGCATGGACCTGAACAACGAGATCGGCAAAAGCGAGCGCAACGATGCCCGCATTGCAGAGCTGAACGAAAAGGTGAACAGCCTGTACGGCCAGATCATGGGCAACGAGGGCATGGTGGCTTACAACGAGGCCAAGCGTGACTGCGAGAACCTTGTGAACTATATCGATGCCATCATCAACACCGCCATGAACGGCGGCGACCCCATGACGGTACAGGAGCCTTCTGCTTCCTGCACCGGCAGCTGCTCCACCTGCGGAGGCTGCCACTAAAACCGGCAAAAACGAAACGCGGCTGTGCAAAACAGACCGCGTTTTGTTTGCAAAAGCGGTTACAAGCCGCAAACTTGTGCACAGAACCATAGAACGGGAGAGAGGGTAAACCATGGCAGAGCTGTCGCCCATGATGCAGCAATATCTTGAAATCAAAAAACAACATAAGGACGAAATTCTGTTTTACCGCATCGGCGATTTTTACGAGATGTTCTTTGACGATGCCCTGACCGCATCCAAGGAACTGGACCTGACCCTGACCGGCAAGCAGTGCGGCATGGAAGAGCGTGCACCCATGTGCGGCGTGCCCTTCCACAGCTACGAGGGCTATGTGGCGCGGCTGATCGCCAAGGGCTACAAAGTAGCCATCTGTGAGCAGGTGGAAGACCCGGCCAAGGCCAAGGGCCTTGTCAAGCGGGACATCATCCGCGTGGTCACACCCGGCACGGTCATTGAGAGCAGTATGCTGCAGGATGACCGTAACAACTATATTGCCAGTATCTTCCTCAAAGGAAAGAAAGCCGGTTTGTGCTTTGCGGATGTTTCTACCGGCACGGCCCATATCACAGAGCTGAATGCAGACAAGATCGCCCCGGCGGTCATTACGGAGCTGTGCCGCTACCATCCCAGCGAAGTGCTGATGAATCCGGGTCTGCTGGACTGCCGCGAAGTGACGGCTTACATCAAAAAGAATATGACCTGCTCGGTGGAACTGGTGGAAGATGAACGCTATGCACCGGGCCTTGTGGCGGCGGCGCTGGAAGGTCAGTTTGGCCGCGACTGGGCGCAGACCACCGGCATTGCCGCCGACGGTCTTGTGCGCTTTGCCATGGCGGCACTGCTGGAATATCTGCACGATACCCAGATCAAGGGCGTGGAACGCCTGAAAACGGTCATTGCCTATAATAAGGCCCAGTTCATGCGCCTTTCGCCTGTGACCCGCGCCAATCTGGAGCTGACCGAGACGCTGCGCGGCCGCGAAAAGCGGGGCACGCTGCTCTGGGTGCTGGATAAGACCAGTACATCCATGGGCAAGCGTATGCTGCGCAGCTGGATCGAGCAGCCGCTTATTTCCAGTGCACTCATCAACCACCGCCTGAACGCTGTGGAGAGCCTTGTCAAGCAGACCATGGCCCGCGGCGACCTGACCGAAGAGCTGAGCTACATTGCGGATATGGAACGCCTGATGACCCGCACGGTTTACGGCTCAGCCACACCCAAGGAAATCTATACGCTGGCCCAGACCTGCGACCGGCTGCCCGGCCTGCGCAGGCAGGCTGAGGCCTGCGGCTGCCCGGAACTTGCTGAACTGGCGGCACAGATCGACCCGTTGGAGGACATCAAGGCCCGCATTTATGCGGCGGTGGACCCGGAAGCGCCCTCTACCCTCAAGGATGGCGGTGTCATTGCCAAAGGCTACCATGCCGAGGTGGACGAGCTGCGCTCCATCCGCGACAATACCAAGGGCGTTCTGGCGCAGCTGGAAGCCCGCCTGCGGCAGGAGACCGGCATCCCCAAGCTGAAGATCGGCTATAACCATGTGTTTGGCTACTTCATCGAGGTGAGCAACTCCTATAAGAGCATGGTGCCGGAGACCTACATCCGCAAGCAGACCCTGACTTCCGGCGAACGCTACATCACGCAGGAACTGAAAGAGCTGGAAAGCAAAATTTTAGGTGCCCACGAACGGCTCATCACACTGGAGCACCGCCTGTTCAGCGAACTGCTGGAAAGCATCAGTGCTCAGCTGAACCGCATCCAGCGCACGGCCAATGCGGTGGCCCAGCTGGATGTGCTCACGGCGCTGGCGCAGGCGGCAGCGGAAAACAACTACTGCCGTCCCATCGTGGACGACAGCGACGAGCTGACCATCACCGAGGGCCGTCACCCTGTGGTGGAGCAGATGCTGAAAGGCAGCCTGTTTGTGCCCAATGATACCACCCTGAACTGCGGTGCAGACCGCTGCCTGATCATCACCGGCCCCAACATGGCAGGCAAATCGACGTACATGCGCCAGAATGCACTGATCGCGCTGATGGCGCAGATCGGCTCTTTTGTACCGGCTTCCAGCTGCCATGTGGGTGTGGTGGATGCCATCTTCACCCGCATCGGCGCTTCGGATGACCTGTCTGCCGGTCAGTCCACCTTCATGGTGGAAATGACCGAGGTGGCGGAGATCCTCAAAAATGCAACCTCCAAGAGCCTTGTGGTGCTGGACGAGATCGGCCGCGGCACCTCCACCTTTGACGGCATGAGCATCGCCCGTGCGGTGGTGGAGCATATTTCCGACCCGGCCAAGGGGCTTGGCTGCAAGACTCTGTTTGCCACCCACTACCACGAGCTGACCGAGCTGGAAGGCACCGTGGAGGGTGTAAAGAACTACAACATCGCGGTCAAGAAGCGCGGTGAGGACATCACCTTCCTGCGGCGCATCGTGCGCGGCCCGGCCGATGACAGCTACGGCATTGAGGTGGCCAAGCTGGCCGGTCTGCCCGGCAGCGTGACCCGCCGCGCCCACGAGGTGCTGCGGGCACTGGAAGCCACGGCCCCGAAAAACAAGGTGGAACAGATGGACTTTGATGCCCTGCAGGAGTACAACTCTCCGGCGGTGCCCAGCGAGATGATGGAAAAGCTGGAAGCCGTGGACGTGGAGACCCTGACCCCCATCGAAGCCCTGAATTTCCTCTATGAACTCAAAAAGACCCTGAAGGGCAGCCTGAACGGCTGACCCGTTCTCCATAAAACGCACAAGGGAGGGAACGACCATGGCCGTGATCCATGTTCTGGACAAGCACACCGCCGAGCTGATCGCAGCCGGTGAGGTAGTCGAACGTCCGGCGTCCGTTGTCAAGGAGCTGCTGGAAAACTCCATCGACGCGGGTGCCAGCCAGATCACCGTGAGCATTGAGTCCGGCGGCGTGAAGCTGATCGAGATCAGCGACAACGGCACCGGCATTGAAGCCGAATACATCTCCACTGCTTTCATCCGACACGCCACCAGCAAGATCCAGACGCCGGACGACCTAGTTAGCATCCATACACTGGGCTTCCGCGGCGAGGCATTGGCCTCCATTGCCAGTGTGGCCCGGGTGGAGCTGACCACCCGCACTGAGCAGGACGAATTTGCCACGGTGTACTGCATCGAGGGCGGGGAAGAGCTCTCCCGTGAGCCGGGCGCCCGTGCCGTGGGCACCACCATCCGGGTGCAGGATCTGTTCTACAATACCCCCGCCCGTATGAAGTTCCTCAAAAAGGACTCCAGCGAGGGCACCTTCGTGGCCGACACGGTCACCCATGTGGCCCTCAGCCACCCGGAGGTGAGCATCAAATTCATCCGGGAAGGCAAACTGCAGTACGTCACCCCCGGTGACGGTCAGCTGCGGGGCGCGGCCTACTCTGTGTTGGGCCGGGAGTTCAGCCGGGACCTTGTGGAGGTGGACAACCAGGAGGGCGTCTACCACATCAGGGGTCTCATTACCCCGCCCAAGAGCTGCCGCGCCAGCCGCAGCATGCAGCATTTTTACATCAATGGACGCTATGTCCGCAACCGTACCATCATGGCCGGCATGGAGATGGCGTTCAAGGGCACCATGATGCAGGGCAAGTTCCCTGGCGGCATCCTGCTGCTGGATATGCCGGCAGACCTGGTAGATGTGAATGTGCACCCGGCCAAGATCGAGGTGCGCTTTGCCCGGGAAAACGACATCTTCGATGTGGTTTACCATGCCGTCAAGCTGGCACTGGCCCAGCCCGGCACCGGCGAACGACATTTCACATTTGAAGAAACAAAAACCAACGAAAAATCCAAGACCGAAGTATCTGACAGAGAATCGCCGGAAAATGCTGTAAAGAAAAACAACTTTACAGGTCTTTCTGCCATCATTCCGGGGCAGGCGGACCCGGGCACCCTCCCGCCGCAGCCCGCTCCGGCCCCGGCGGCTCCCGCAAAGCCCGCAACGAAGACATCTGCACCTGCTGCGCCGGAAAAACCGACGGCTGCGGCACAGCCCCGCTGGAAACAGAGCAGCGTGGATGCCGACATCCTGGACCCCTTTGTTACCCTGCACAGTCCGGCCGCCCCGCAGGAAAAGCCTGCTGAACCCTTCCGTGCGGCGGCCAGCGAAACACAGTTGGACGTGGAACCGGATTTCGGTGAGACAAAAGTGCAGGCAGACCAGAACCACATGGCGGCCTGGGACCCGCAGCCTGCCGTTCCGGTGAAAGAGCCGGAAAAGCCCGCAGCGCCGGTACAGCCTGCACGGGAGGAACCGGAAGCAGCTGCCGAAGAGCCGGTGGAGCCGGAGCAGATGAACTTTGCCCCCGCCGACGGCCCGGAGCCGCTGCGCTATGTGGGCGAGGTGTTCCGTACCTATATCCTAGCCGAGCGCGGCGACGAACTGTGCCTCATCGACAAGCACGCTGCCCATGAGCGCCAGCTGTACGAAAAGCTGGCAGCCAACTACGGCAATGTGCCCAGTCAGATGCTGCTGGAGCCGACGGCCATTGACCTGTCTGCTGAGGAAAAACAGGCCCTGCTGGATCATGTGCCCCTGCTGGAAAACGCAGGGCTGGAGATCGCGGACTTTGGCGGCAACACGGTGGTGCTGCGGGCGGTCCCGGCCGATGTGGAACCGCAGAACGCCGAAAGCCTGCTCATTGAGATCGCCAACAAGCTGCTCAAGGGCGGCCACGACGCACTGAACGAGCACACCGAGTGGGTGCTGCATTCCATCTCCTGCCGTGCGGCCATCAAGGCGGGGGACAAGTCCTCCCCGCAGGAGCTGCTGGCGCTGGCCGAAAAGATCCTTTCCGGCGAAGTGCCGCCTTTCTGCCCTCACGGCCGCCCCTGCGTGCTCAAGTTGACCCGAAAGGAGCTGGAAAAGCAGTTTGGACGCATCGTATAAACACCCGGTCGTGGCAGTGGTGGGCCCCACGGCCACCGGCAAAACGGCCTTGGGCGTAGCGCTGGCCGAACAGTTCGGGGGCGAAGTAATCAGCGCGGACTCCATGCAGATCTACAAGGGTCTGGATGTGGGCACCGCCAAGGTCACGCCCGAGGAGACCCACGGCATCCCGCACCACGGGGTGGACATCCTGGAACCGGACGCACCGTTCAGCGTGGCAGATTTCACTGCCATGGCGGGCCGCCTGGAGCAGGAGATCGCGGGCCGGGGGCATCTGCCCATTCTGGTGGGCGGCACCGGTTTATATGTACAGAGCTTTCTGTACGGTGTGCGCTTTACCGAAGAAAAAGCACCGGCCGGTCTGCGGGAGCAGCTGGCAGAAGAGCTGGCCCAGAAGGGCGGTGCCGCTCTCTATGCCGAGCTGCAGCAGGTGGACCCGGAAGCGGCGGCTGTCATCCACCCCAACAATCAGGTGCGGGTGCTGCGGGCGCTGGAACATTACCGCGCCACCGGCAAAAAGCTCAGCGAGCAGAAGGCGGCATCCCTGCCGCCGGAACGCCCCTACCGCAGCCTGATCTTAGGGCTGGATTTCCCGGACCGGGCGGCGCTGTACCGCCGCATCGACCTGCGGGTGGACAAAATGCTGGATGCCGGTCTGCTGGCAGAGGCAGAGCTGGTCTGGAACAACCGCAGCCGCTTCCGCACGGCAGCACGGGCCATCGGCTACAAGGAGTTCTTCCCGTATTTTGAGCGGACGGCCTCGCTGGAAGCCTGCGCGGACAAGCTCAAACAGGCCTCCCGCAACTACGCCAAGCGGCAGCTGACCTGGTTCCGCCACATGGACGGCGTGGTCTGGCTGGATGCCGGGGCACCGGAGATGCAGCAGTGTGCCTGCCGTACCGTACAGGAATTTTTGTCGAAAGGATGATGGATAATGGCCGATAGGGCAGAAAAAAGCCGGAGGGACCGCAGGGAGCCGCATCCGCTGGCGGTGCTGGCCGGGGTGTTGGCGGCATTTTTGCTGCTGGCTGCATGCTATGTGGGATATCAGGCCCTGCACATCCTCTTCCCGCAGAATGTATATGAGACCGCACTGCCGGCCACCGTGTCGGACAACGTGGAGGCCGACGGTGTGCTGCTGTTTGATGAGGTATATGTTTCCGGCGGCGGCACGCTGGGATATCTCGCGGCCGACGGCGAGCGCGTCTCGGCCGGGACGGCTGTGGCGGAGATCTACAGCGATGCTTCTCAGGCGGTGCTGCGCCAGCAGCTCACCCAGCTGACCGAGCAGATCGACCTGCTGCAGCGCTCCCAGAACACCACCTCCCTGCAGCTGGACGCCCTGCTGCGGGAGCGCTCGGCGGCCCTTTATGACATGATGGACGAGCTGGATGCCGGAGCATACGACGAGGTGAGCAGCGGTGCCAATGCCTACCTGCTGGCCCAGAACAAGCTCTGGATCGCCACCGGCGATTCCGCCAACTTTACCGATCAGGTCACGGCTCTGACCCAGCAGGCCCAGAGCGTGCAGGCCCAGTTGGGCAACCCCACCCAGATCACCGCCCCGCAGACCGGCTACTTTGTCCGGGCGTCCAGCAGCGGGCGGCTCAATGCCGGGGCCGACGACATCCTTGCACAGGACCCGGCTCAGCTCAAGGCGTATCTGGATTCTAACCCCACCCTGCCGCTGGACGGCTGTGCCGGCAAGATCGTTTCCGGCTTCACCTGGCGCTATGTGGGCGTGTGTTCGGCCGAACAGGGCCAGAAGCTGCTGGGGCAGAACGGCAAGCCGCTGAGTTCCAGTGTGCAGATCCGCTTCCCCGGCCAGACGGACAGATCCTTCAAGGCCACCGTTTCGGAGGTGACCATTGACGAAGAACAGGGCCTGGCTCGCTTTGTGCTCACCTGCAACGTCATCAACGGCGATGTGCTCTGCCTGAACCACGCAGCAGCCCGCATCTCGGTGGGGGAGAGCACCGGCCTGCGCATCCCGGCTTCGGCGGTGCACTACCTCAAGGAGGACGGCACCGAGGCAGAGACACAGGGCGAAAACTACATCCCAGGCGTGTACGTCAAGTACGGCAACATCGCCCGCTTCTGCAAGATCGACCCCGTGGACAACGATCATCCGCTGGTGACCGATGGCGATTACATCCTCGTTTTGCCCAAGGGAACCGACGGTTCGGTGAGTCAGGTGCGGCTTTATGACGAAATAATCGTTTCCGGACAAAATTTGTACGACGGAAAACTTTTGTAGTTATTGACATCCGTGTCAAAAAATCCGATAATAGTAAAAGCTATTTGCATTCTTTTGCAAAGTATGCCGGGCAGCCCGGCGCTGCCTGAATGAAAGGAGCAGATCATTATGTCTTTGGTAGATAGCCTCAAGAAGGGCCTGTTTGGTTCAGAGGACGAGTACGAGGATCAGTACATTGACGACGGCCCCCAGATGGTGAACAACAACAACGGTGTCGGCCTGGGCGCAGATGACGAGACCGAAGAGCCGGCCGAGGGTGCCAAGAAGAACAAGGTGGTCAACATCCACGCCACCACCCAGCTCAAGGTGGTCCTGGTCAAGCCGGAGCGCTTTGAGGATGCCAGCACCATTGCGGACCATCTGAACAACAAGCGCACCGTCGTGCTGAACCTGGAGTCCACCAACAAGGAAGTGTCCCGCCGTCTGGTGGACTTCCTGTCCGGTGTGGCCTATGCCAACAACGGCCAGATCAAGCGTGTGGCCAACAGCACCTTCATCATCACCCCGTACAACGTAGACATCATGGGTGACCTGCTGGACGAGCTGGAGAACAATGGCGCGTTCTATTGATCCGGTCGTTCATGCAGTCCGGGGCTTTGTTCCGGCCCGCACCGATGAAGAGCGCTTTCTCATGCGGCATATCGAGGACCTTGCCCGCACGGCCCAGTCCCGCGGCATTGCCCGGTATTCCGGTTTCCTGAGCGACCGCGAGCAGGAGCTTGCCCGTGCCGCTCTGGGCCGCGCCGGGCTGGAAGAAGGCTTCCGCTTTGACGGCGGCTGGCCGGAGGCGGAACGCCGGATCCTCTGCCTGGAACCGGAGTACAGCTACCCGGAAAATCCCATCTGCTGTGTGCAGCTGCAGTGCCGTGCACAGGCCGGTGCTGTGCTGCCCGCCCACAAGGACTACCTTGGCAGTCTGATGGGGCTGGAGATCCGGCGCGAGGCGCTGGGCGACATCGTCCTGCCGCCGGATGCGCCCGGCACGGCCTATGTGTTCGCATTGGAACCGGCAGCCCGGCTGATCTGTCAGGAACTGCTGCAGGCAGGCCGCACCGAGCTGGCCACCCGACTGCTGGCACCGGACGAGGTGCCGGAGTTCCGGACGGCAGAGCGTCGGAAATGCACCGCAACGGTGTCGTCGCTGCGGCTGGACGCCGTGCTGGCCGCCATGCTGCATTGCAGCCGTGGGCAGGCCAGTGAGCTGGTCACCGCAGGCCGGGTGGAGATCAACCATCTGCCGGCGGAAAAGCCGTCGGCCCCGGTGTACGAGGGCGATGTGTTCACGGTGCGCGGCAAGGGGCGCTTTGCTCTGACGGCTCTGCCCGGAAAGAGCAAAAAGGAACGACTGATCATTGAGTTTTTTCAATATTGAAAGCAATTGGAGGAAAGAATTATGCTGACCCCGCAGGATGTCCGCTCCGTGCAATTTGAAAAAAACCTCCGCGGCTACCGCACGGAGGACGTAGACCGTTTTCTGGACAAGATCGAGGAGCAGCTGCAGCAGGATGATGCGCAGGCGGAGCAGCTCCGCAAGCAGATCGCAGATCTGACGGCGGAAAACCAGCGCCTGCATCGGGAACTGCAGAGCTATGAGGCGGACGGCGAGATGCTCAAGAGTGCGCTGATCAATGCGCAGCGCATGGGCGAGAACGTCATTCGTGAAGCCAACCAGAAGGCCGAGGAGATCATCCACCGTGCCAACCTGCGCGGCGACGACATCATCCGTGACGCCAACGAGCTGCTGCAGAAGGCAAGCGACCGCGCCGACGAGATCGAGAGCGAGGCCAACGACAAGCGTCTGGCCGAAGAGCGCGAATATGACCGTGTGCGGCTGGAAGTGACCCGCTTCAAGTCCGACGTGCTCAACCTGTACCGCAGCCATGTGGAGAGCCTGAGCCGTCTGCCGGAGTTCCAGAAGGACGAGAAGGCTGATGCCGACAAGAAGGCCGCGGACGAGCCTGCCGAACCTGCCGCAGAAGAGCCCGTGGAGGACCAGGCAGCTGTCCAGCAGCCTGAGGCGGAGGCTCCTGCACAGGAGCCGGACACCGCCGGCAAGGAAACCGATTCTGCCGCTGATGCCGAGGACGACAAGGCGGCTGAGAGCAGTGAGGATTTCTGGGAAAAAGATGAAAGCCAGCTCAAGCTGGATCCTCCTGCGGACGCAAAGCCGGACGAGCCGGACTACGATGCCTTCCAGGGCGTCAAGTTCAGCGAGTAAGGCGCGTGTCCATAAGCAAATATAGAGGAGAGTGTAACCATTGGCTAAGAACAAATCTCAGTACGACAGTACCCTGAATCTGCCCAAGACCCTGTTTGAGATGCGTGCCGGTCTGCCCAAAAAGGAGCCGGTCATGCTCAAGGATTGGGACGACAACGACCTGTACAATCAGCTCATGAAGCACAACGAGGGCAAGCCGCAGTTCATCCTGCATGACGGCCCTCCGTATGCAAACGGCAACATCCACATGGGCACCGCCCTGAACAAGA
>OLGY01001475.1_pt1 | contig 11982 bp, 9 predicted proteins | sample 1605951 | NCBI WGS metagenome assembly OLGY01 (sample SAMN03283280) | human gut metagenome | biome: human-associated habitat; material: feces | host: Homo sapiens | place: Peru | collected 2012
GAGGTCGAGGGCTTTGATCCCTCCGCCGCGTCCATCGAGAAAAACGACTATAGCTGCATTGTCACTCTCCCGCTGCCGGAGGAGCATGCGGAGCTTGTGACCATCCACATATATTTCCTGCCGGACGGCGAGACCGAGCCCTTTGACTTTGCCGAGACCGTCCGCACAACGCCGTATAAGGAGGCCGCTTCATGAAACCCGTCAAAAAATTTCCCGTTCTGCTGATCGTTTCCGTTGTGCTCTGCGCGCTGGGCTATGTTCTGCGCCCGCTCATGCCGGGGCTGGCCGACATGTTCCGGCATCTGGGCTTCATCTGGATCGGCTACGGCGTGTTCGCCCTTCTCTTAAAGCTGCCGAAGGAGACGCGCGCGAGGACCGTATGCTCGCTCACGCGGAGCATTCTCTCCTATACGGCCGTGCTGCTCTCGGTCTTCTTCGGGCTGCGCGCGCTCGGCGTGGACGTAACGGCCTCGCTCGCAAGCGTCGGCGTTGTAACGCTCATTATCGGCTTCGGCGCGCAGTCGCTCATTGAGGATGTGCTCACGGGCATTTTCCTCATCGCCGAAGGGCGCTACAACGTCGGCGATATCCTCGTGCTCGACGATTTCCGCGGCAAGGTCGTAGACATCAGCGTGCGCACCACGACGCTCGAGGATTCCGGCGGCAACCACAAGATCATCAACAATTCCGAGATCCGGAATTTCCAGAACCGCTCGCAGAAAACGTCTGTGGCGGTGAGCACGATCTCCATTGGCTATGACGCCGACCTGCGCGCCGTGGAGGCCGTAATCACCGACGCGCTGCCCGCCATGTATGAAGAGAACCGCGGCGTATTTCTCGACGTGCCGCAGTATATCGGCGTGGAGGAGCTCGCCGGGAGCGGCGTTGTGCTCAAGTTCATTGTCTCCGCAACAGAGGAGAACATTTTCGCCGCGCGCCGCGCGCTCAACCGCTCTCTCAAGCTGCTCTTCGATGAAAAGGGCATCGACATCCCCTATCCCCAGCTCACGGTGCATACAAAATAAGGCAAATGACGCAAAAGCGCCCGCAGGAACATTGAACTGCTCCAGTTTGTGCGGACAGCACAAAAAGCCCCCCTATGTAGGCGATATGAAGTTTAAGCGGAGTGGCGCAGCGTCAGCGGCGCCACTCCGGTCTTTGTCTGGATGCGCTCATGGTTGTAGAAATGAATATAACGATCAATCATTTCATTGGCTTCATTGAAGGACACCGGTTTGTGTCTGTAAATACACTCGGTTTTGAGAATGGAGAAAAAATTTTCTGCCATCGCATTGTCATAGCAGTTCCCGCGTCTTGACATGGACGGAGTTATACCGTATTTTTGAGTTAGCTTGAAATATGCTTGGGATGTATATTGAAAGCCTTGGTCGCTGTGGAGGTGCAACTCCGCAGCGACCCTCTTTTTCTCTTTGCGCATAGCAAGGCGGATCGTGTCCAGCACAAGGTTAACCGTTTGTTCTGTGCCAGTCTTATAAGCGACAACGCTGTTATCGTATAGATCCCGGATCATTGACAGATACAGAATGCCTTGCTTTGTGTATATATACGAAATGTCTGTGACCCATTTTCTGTTAGGCTTATCAGCATGAAACTGCCTGTTGAGCAGGTTCTCATAGCGATGCAGCTGCTCTCCCATGTTGACCCACTTCCTTCGACGGCGGATGTCAGACAACAGATTATATTTTTTCATCACACGCAGAATGGTTTTGGGATTGCGATGTATGCCTTTGGATTTCAACGCAAGACACATCCTGCGATATCCGTATGTGTTGAAGCTTTTTTCCTGCTGCTGGCGGATCGCTGCCGCCAGCTCCGCATCCTTTTCCGGCTTTCCTATCCTGCGGACAAAATCATAGTACCCGCTTCGTGATACGCCAAAAAATCGACACATCGTGGATACTGAATGTTCCGACCGATGACGATGGATAACAGCGTACTTTACCCGTGGCCTCACTTCCTTTCTATGGATTGCAGAAAATCCCGCAACAGTTCATTCTCCATTTTCAGCCGCTTGTTTTCGTACTTGTACTCGGCTAATGTTTTTGCAGGCTTACGGCCTCGCTGCTTAGGAATACCTTCTGCATTTCGCCTACGCTCTCTTTTCAATAGTCCCTTTACTACATACTTGTCCTTGAATCCATAGTATTCCGCGATCTCCCGCTGCGTTTTCCCTGCTTCTATCATTGCTTTAATCTCTGGATACAGCAACCGTACATGGGTATATTCTCTTTTTGACATAACAGCACCCCCTGATGTAGTTCTATTTTCCTACATCAGGGGGTGTTTTGTCTATTGTCCGTTTTTACTGGTCCTGTTCACATTTTCCTGCGGGCGCTTTTTCTGCGCGAACCCCTCAGTCAGCTTCGCTGACAGCTCCCCTGTTAGGGGAGCCAAGCCGGTTTTCCGATAGCTTACTTGCCTCCCCTAACAGGGGAGGTGGCAAAAACGAAGTTTTTGACGGAGGGGTTTTCCTCGTTTAGACTTCCATGATGATCGGCAAAATCATCGGGCTGCGGCGGGTCTTTTTGAAGAGATATCCGGAAAGGCCGGACTTCACGCGGCTTTTGATGCTTGCCCAGTCGGTGATGCCGTTATCCTCGCAGTAGGCGATGCTCTCCATCGCCACGCGGCGCAGCTCGTCGATGAGCTTGTCGTTTTCCTTTTCATAGACAAAGCCGCGGCTGATGATGTCCGGGCCGGAGATGAGCTGTGCGTTCTCCGCCGAGAGCGTCATAACGACGACGACCATGCCCTCGTCGGCAAGGAGCTTGCGGTCGCGCAGCACCACGGTGCCGACGTCGCCGACGCCCATGCCGTCCACGAGCACGCGCCCCGAAGGGACGGTCGCGCCGAGCTTGGCGGATTTGGCGGTCAGCTCAATGACTCTGCCGTTCTCGCCGATGATGATGTTCCGGCGGTCGTGACCCATACCCACGATCATATCGCCGCTCTTGTGGAGCATGCGGCGCTCGCCGTGCACGGGGATGAAGAACTTCGGCTTTACGAGCGCGTACATCATTTTAAGCTCTTCCTGGCAGGCGTGGCCCGATACGTGCAGATCGGTGCCGCGCTCATAGATGACCTCCGCGCCCTTGGCGAAGAGCTCGTCAATAACGCGGGAGATCGTCGTCTCGTTGCCGGGAATGGCGCTCGCGGAGATGATGACGCGGTCACCCGAGCCAATGTCCACCTGCTTATGCTCGGAAAACGCCATGCGGTAGAGCGCGGACATGCTCTCGCCCTGGCTGCCGGTGGAAAGGATGACGAGCTTATTGCGCGGCACGGAGCCGATGCGTTTCATGTCCACAAGAATGCCGTCCGGCACCTTCATATAGCCGAGCTCCACACAGAGCTTCACCACGTTTTCCATGCTCCGCCCCGTGATGCCGACCTTGCGCTTGTACTTGACGGCGAGATCGATAATCTGCCGGATGCGGTCCACGTTCGAGGCGAACGTCGTTACGATGATGCGCTTGTCGCAGTCCTTGAAGAGCTGGTCGAAGCGGTCGTGCACCTTGCTCTCGGAGAGCGAGTGGCCGGGGCGTTCCACGTTCGTGGAGTCCATGAGCAGCGCGAGCACGCCCTCGCGCCCCAGCTCGCCGAAGCGCGTGAGATCGGTCATCTCGCCCTGCAGGGGCGTGACGTCGATCTTGAAGTCGCCGGTCTGGACAACGGTGCCGATCGGCGTTTTGATCGCAAACGCCACGGAATCGGCGATCGAGTGGTTCACGTGGATGAACTCCACCTTGAAGCACCCGGCGGAGATCGTCTCGCCCGCCTCAACGGTGACGATCTTCGTTTTATCGAGCAGGCCGCGCTCCTGCAGCTTGAGCTGCACGAGCCCCGCGGTCAGGCGCGTCGTATAGATGGGCGGGTTGATCCGGTCCATCACATACGGCAGCGCGCCGATGTGGTCCTCGTGGCCGTGCGTGAGAAACACGCCGCGGATGCGGCTCTTGTTCTTCACAAGATAGCTCACGTCGGGAATGACAACATCCACGCCGTACATATCGTCGTCCGGGAAGCCCATGCCGCAGTCCACGACTATGATGTCCCGGCCGTACTCGTACGCCGTGAGGTTCTTGCCGATCTCGTTGAGACCGCCAAGGGGAATGATCTTCAGTTTTTGTGCCATAAAATAATAGTTACTCCTGTTAGATAGATTTAGATATGTATCCGGACGGGCCGCGCCCTTACCGGATTATGTTCGCAGTTGGGGAGGTTTATACCTCCGTTACATTTCGCGGCGGCCTTCGAGCGCTTTGAGCATGGTGGCGTCGTCCGCGTATTCGAGATTTGATCCGACCGGCACGCCGAAGCCGAGGCGCGTGATGCGGATGCCGAAGGGCTTCAAAAGGCGCGAGAGGTACATCGCCGTGGCGTCGCCTTCGGTGTCGGGGTTCGTGGCGAGGATGACCTCCTCCACCCCGCCCTGCGCCACGCGCTCGAGAAGCTCGCGGATGCGCAGATCGTCCGGCCCGACGCGGTTCATCGGCGAGAGAGCGCCGTGGAGCACATGGTATACGCCGTGGTATTCCCGGCTGCGCTCGATGCTGAGCACATCGCGCGGCTCGGATACGACGCAGATCGTCGTTTTGTCCCGGCTGTCGGACGCGCACACCGGGCAGAGCTCGCCGTCCGTCAGGTTCTGGCACACCGGGCAGGTGTGGACGCTCTTCTTCGCTTCGAGCACAGCGTTGGCAAAGCGGTCCGCTTCCTCCTGCGGGAGCGAGAGCACATGAAACGCCAGCCGCTGCGCGCTTTTGCGCCCGATGCCGGGAAGCGAGGCGAAGCCGTCGATGAGATTTTCCATAGCCGCCGGAAAGAACGATGCCATAATACTATATTACACTCCTTGAAAAATCAGGCGTTTCGGATCGAAGAGACGGCCGCGGCGCGGTCCGCCCTGCCGAAAACGGCGCTGCCCGCCACGAGCACATCGCACCCCGCCGCCTTCACGAGCGGCGCGGTGTTCGCGTCGATGCCGCCGTCGCACTCGAGCGCGCAGGAAAGGCCGCGCTCCGTGATCCAGGCGCGGATCGTTTCGATCTTCGGCAGCATATCCGCCATGAACTTCTGCCCGCCGAAGCCCGGTTCGACCGTCATCACGAGCACCATGTCGAGCGTATCGAGCCACGGGAGCACCGCCTCCGCCGCCGTTGCGGGCTTGAGCGCCACGGCCGCCATTTTCCCTGCGGCCTTGATCTCGGCAATGGCCGCCGTGATATCCTCCGGCGTGTCGGCTTCCGCGTGTACCGTTACAAGATCGGCCCCCGCGTCGCAGAAGCGTCTGGCGTACCGCACAGGCTTTTCGATCATAAGGTGGACATCGAGGAACATATCGGTCGCCTTCCGCACCGAGGCGAGCACGGGAAGGCCGATGGAGATGTTCGGGACAAAGACGCCGTCCATCACGTCATAGTGGATCCAGTCCGCGCCGCCTTGCCGGACGGATTCGATCTCCTCGCCCAGACGGGCGAAATCGGCGGACAGGATGGACGGGGCGATCTTCAGCATGGCGGTATTCCTCCGGTATGTGTCGCGGGGTCGTCCCCCGGCATAAGTATGGTTGCGGGCAGAAGCTCGAGCGCTGTCTTTTTCGATACGGGGGACACCGGCCGTCCGGTGTCTCCCGGCTGTGCGCCTACAGAGCCAACTTGTATTATATACCAAACCGCCTCATAATTCAAGTGAACAGATATACAACTGTGCTTGACGGAAAAGGCGAATCCATGTAGAATGTAGTGTGATTCTCGAAGGAGGCGGTTTTATGCGGAGAAAGCGTCGCCGCGGCATCGGGCCGGTCGGCACGATCGTTCTTATATGGGTATTTTTTGCGTTCATTCTTCCGGTCCTCCGGCTGTCCGGCGGGCTGATCGCCGCCGGTCTCGCCATTATGGCGTCTGTGTGGGCGGCCAACGCGCTGCGTCGGAAGGCGGAAAAAACGAAGGACGAGCAGGCAGCGATCCCCGTGCAGTACACGGAAGTAACGCCCGAACCGGAAAAGCCCGCCGCGCAGGAAGCGCCCGCCGCCGAGCCGAGCCCCTACTCGCCCGAGGTGCAGGCCGTCATTCAAGAGGGCCGCACGGCGCTCAAGGAGATGGGCCGGCTGTACGCCTCCATCCCCAACCCGGAGATCCGCAGCCGGATCAACGAGCTGATGAGCGTTTCCGACAAGATCATCCGCGACGCTATCGACGATCCCGCCGATGTTCCGCAGATCCGGAAGTTTCTCGACTTCTATCTCCCCACTACGATCCGCCTGCTCAATGCCTACGACCGCATGAGTGCGCAGGAGTTCGGCGGAGAGAACATCACCGGCTCGATGCGGCGCATTGAGGAAATGCTCGATACGACGATCGCGGCCTACAAAAAGCAGCTCGACGCGCTCTTTGCCAATCAGGCCGCCGATATCCAGATGGACATCGACACCATGAACACCATGCTCGCCCGCGAAGGGCTCGGCGGCAAGGGGTATCTCGATATCAAGGATTTCATGAAGCAGTACGAACAGCAGCAGAGCGCAGCCGAGGCCGCGCCCGCTCCCGCATCCGATACAAGCTCCGAACAAACGATGAAAGGAAGCACCTCCCATGGATGAAAAAGCTTACGTTCCTTCCCTGACGCTCAATCCCACGCAGGCCGCCGCGCAGGAAGCCCCCGCCGCTCCGCAGCTCGTTGTTGAAGAGGAAAAGCCCGCCGTTGAGCCGGAAAAGCTCGACATTGACCGTCTCTCCCCCGAGGAGCAGGCCGCCGTGCGCGAGTTTGCCAAGCAGATCGACGTGACCGATACGAATCTTGTTCTTTCCTACGGCGCCGCCGCGCAGAAGAACATTGCCGATTTCTCCGGCGCCGCGCTCGGCAAGGTACGCACGAAGGACATGGGCGAGGTCGGCGACATGCTCACGAGCCTCGTCGTGGAGCTGAAGGATCTTGACTACGACGAAGCCGAGCAGAAGAAGGGTCTCCGCGGTCTCTTCAAAAAGGCCTCCCGCTCCATGGAGGAGACGAAGGCGAAGTTCGACAAGGCCGAGATCAACGTGGACAAGATCACCCAGCAGCTGCAGAACCACCAGGTCGTCCTCGCGAAGGACATTGCCTCGCTCGACCGCATGTTCGAGCTCAATCAGGTGTATTTCAAGGAGCTCACGATGTACATCATCGCAGGCAAGCTCCGCGTGCAGGAGCTGCGCGAAAAGGATCTCGCCGAGCTGCGCGCGAAGGCGGAGAAGTCCGGTCTGCCCGAGGACGCGCAGGCCGTGAACGATTTCACGAACCTCATCGGCCGCTTTGAGAAGAAGCTGCACGATCTGGAGCTGACCCGCACGATCTCCCTGCAGATGTCCCCGCAGATCCGCATGATCCAGAACAACGACCTTCTCATGACCGAGAAGATCCAGACCGCCATCGTGAACACCATCCCCCTCTGGAAGAGCCAGATGGTGCTGGGGCTGAGCATGTACCACTCCAAGCAGGCGATGGAAGCCTCCCGCGCCGTTTCCGATGTGACGAACCGGCTCCTGCTGAGCAACGCCGAGGCGCTGCACACCGGCTCGGTCGAGGTCGCGAAGGAGTCCGAGCGCGGCATCGTTGATCTGGAGACGCTCAAGAAGACGAACGAGCACCTCATCGCCACGCTCGAGGAAGTCCGCCAGATCCAGGACGACGGCCGCACCCGCCGCGCCCAGGCCGAGGAAGAGCTTGGCCGCATCGAAGGCGAACTCAAGCAGAAGCTCATGGATATGAAGGGCTGACGCCCTCAAAGGGGAGTCCCGCTGCGCGGGACTCCCCTTTGATATTAACCTCTCTTTGCGCCCGCGGGCGCATGCTCTGCGAGGCTTTTATTGCATACGAAAGAGGCGGCTCCGAGAGCCGCCTCTTTTTGGTATTCGATTGGAGAATTACTCGGCGTCGGCGAGAGCCTTGGCTTCCTCGATGACCTTCTGCTGGACGTTGCCGGGGGCCTCTTCGTAGCGCACGAACTTGCAGGTGAAGGAGCCGCGGCCCTGCGTCATGGAGCGCAGGTCGATCGTGTAGGAGCTCATCTCGGCCATGGGGACCTCGGCCTCAACGATCTGCATGCCGTCCTCGGCGGTCATGCCGAGCACCGTGCCGCGGCGCTTGGAGGAGATATCGGACATGATATCGCCGAGGTTCGCGTCGGGAATGGTGACCTTCAGCAGGCCGATGGGCTCGAGAATGGTCGGCTTCGCGCGGGGGATGCCGTCCTTGTAGGCGAGCTGCGCCGCCGTCTTGAACGCCATTTCGTTGGAGTCAACGGGGTGATAGGAGCCGTCGTACAGCGTGGCCTTGAGATTGACGAGCGGGTAGCCGGCGAGGACACCCTTCTGCACGGCGTCGCGCAGGCCCTTTTCGACCGCGGGGAAGAAGTTCTTGGGAACGCTGCCGCCGAACACTTCCTCAGCGAAGATCATTTCCTCAGACTCCTCCTGGGGCTCGAAGCGGATCCAGACATCGCCGAACTGACCGCTGCCGCCGGTCTGCTTCTTGTGGCGGCCGTGGGCTTCGACCTTCGCCTTGATCTTCTCGCGGTAAGGCACGCGGGCGGGCTTGAGCTCGCTCTCGACACCGAAGCGGCTCTTCAGCTTGGCGCAGAGGACGTCGAGCTGGATATCGCCGGCGCCGGAGAGGACCATCTGGTGGGTCTCGGCGTTGTTGACGACCGTGAAGGAGATGTCCTCCTCGTTCAGACGGGCGAGACCGTTGGCGATCTTGTCGTCCTGGCCCTTCGTCTTGGGGGAAATGCACATGGAGTAGCAGGGTTCCGCGATCTCGATGGCGGGAAGCTCGATCTCGGCCTTCGGGTCGCACACGGTGTCGCCGGTCTTCCAGTCCATCTTGCCGATGGCGACGATGTCGCCGCAGCAGGCGTCCTTGACCTCGGTGGTCTTCTTGCCGCACATGGTGTACAGACGGCCGAGCTTATCGGTGTTGCCGGTGCGCGAATTGCGCAGAGACATATCGGCGGTCAGCTTGCCGCTGACGAGCTTGATGAAGTTGTACTTGCCGAACTGGTCGGACACGGTCTTGAACACGAGACCGGCGGTCGGGCCGTTGGGATCGATGCCCTCGACCTCGTCGGGCGCGGGGACATAGTCCAGAATGGCCTGCAGCAGAGCCTGCGTGCCGACGCCGGTCGTACCGACGCCGCAGAACACGGGAACGACGCTGCGGTCCTTCAGACCGGCCTTGATGCCGGTGACAAGCTCTTCCTCGGAGAGGGTCATTTCCTCGAAATACTTCTCCATGAGCTCCTCGGTAGCGCCCGCGGCGGTCTCCATAAGAGCCTCGCGCAGCTCCTCGGCCTTGCCGGCGTCGGCGGCGGGGACGGCGACCTTCGCGGTCTTGCTGCCGTTGGTCTCATACGCGATGTTGTGCACGAGATCGATGACGCCGGTACCGTCGGAGGCGGGGATCGTCACGGGGCAGACGATGCTGCCGTACTTGGCCTGCAGCGCTTCGAGCACGCCGAAGTAATCACCGTGCTCCTCGTCGAGCTTGGAGACGTAGAAGGCGACCGGCTTGCCGGCGGCCTTGAGCAGCTTCCAGTTGCGCTCCGCGCCGACGGAAAGGCCGTCCTTCGCGGTGCAGAAGATGATGCCCGCCTCGACCGCGCGCAGCGCGGCGGCGACTTCACCGGCGAAGTCCTGGAAGCCCGGGCAGTCGATCACGTTGATCTTCTTGCCGCCGAAGGAAATGGGAGCGATAGCCGCGGAGATCGTTACCTGACGCTTGATCTCTTCCGCGTCATAGTCGCAGACGGTGTTGCCGTCGTTGACCTTGCCCTGACGGTCGATGGCACCGGTCAGGTAGAGCATGTTCTCGGTAAGTGTGGTCTTGCCGCTGCCGCCGTGACCGAGCAGGCAGACATTGCGGATGTCCTTGGTTGTGTAGCTCATGGGTTGTCCTCTCCTTATAATTATCTTAAAAAACTTTAATTCATTGTCCTGTGAATCGGCCTTGTCATTCTTCCGAAAAAACAGGGGAGCGCCACGAGGATAAATTATACACTATGACAGTTTTTTTGGCAATAATTATTTTTGCAGCAGCGTCCGCAGCGCCAGCGGCACGACGATCCACGCGAGCATATAGAGCAGCACACGCCCCGCGCCGATCGCCGTCCACAGTCCCTGCCATGCCGGGACCACCGCAAGGATCGCGCCGAGCGCGGCGCAGATGACGCAGCACCACGCGCACACGCGGCCATAGGAATGGAGCTTCGTGCCGCATTCGGCAAAGTCCACGAGCGTGTCGAGACCGTCCTGCGCCATCACACCGGCGGCAGGGCTGCCCGCCGAGGCGGGGATGCCGGAAATGCGGTACCGCTCGGCGGAGGACGGGAACTGGAAGCCCTCGGCGGATACGCCGAACGTTTTCTGCAGAAGAAGAGGGTCAAGATTAAAGTCGCGCACGGCGAAGATCGGCTTGCGATGCTCGCGGCGCAGAGCGGCCAGCGCGCGCTGCACGCTCGCCATCGGGCGGTAGCGCAGCGGGAACACCGCCGCCAGCTCGCCGGATACGGCGGTATAGAGCGCGTTTTCCTCCTTGATCTTGTCGGGGATCTTCACGCCGCTCAGATGCATATACGCGAGCGTGCCGATGCGGACCTCCTCGCCCTGCACCATACCCTTCGCGCCGCCCTCGCCGACGGAGAAATCCTCCACGGTCTGCATGGCGGCGTTTTTCCGGCGCATCAGCTCGGCAAAGGGCGCGGCAAGACCCGTCCCTGCCGCATCGAGCATGCTGCCGGTGATGCCGAGCACCTGCGCGGCGCGGCTCTTGTCCATAAAGCGCACGCCCGTGATCTCGATGGCGTCCTCGGGGAAAATATCGGTATCGGTGAGCACGAGCCGGCGCGACCGGCCGACATCCCGCGCGCCGGACCATCCGGCCAGAGCGCTGCCGCGCATCATGAGATGGCGCGCCGTGCGGGAGAAGAGGATCGGGAACGAGAGCGTCCAGTTGAACGAAACGCAAAGCGCCGTCATAAGCGAGAAGAGATGGAAAAACGCCTTCATATCCTGCGCGCCGAGCGAGAGCGCCAGCGCCAGCGCGAGCGAGCCGACGGCCATCGGCACAAACGCCGCCATGGCGAGCGCTTCCGCGCCGCTCGGCTCCTCGCTGCGGCGGACAAGACCGTCCGACGAGCGGCGAGACTTGATGAGGATGCGCTCCTTCTTCCCCCCCGGCAGCACCTCGGAGGTGACGGCATAGGCGTCCTTGGCGTGATGCAGGGCAAGGAAGGAATCAGCGTACGCCCGGCAGCTGTACCACGCGCCGCGCAGCGCGAACATGACCGCCGCCGCGGGGATCACCGCGAAGGTGACGCCGTGCGAGCCGTCGCCGCTCGCGGCGATATAGATCACGTCCGCCGCCGCGGCGATCGCGGCGAGAACGATCATGGATTCCGCCCCGGCGCGGCCGCGGATGAGACCCATGACGCCCGCCGTTACAACGTCCAGTCCGATGAGCATCACCGAGAGCATCCCGATGAGACACACGAGCGACGTTGCTCTCGCGTTCGTGCCGAGACTGCCGGGCAGCGGCAGGCCGAAGTCATACGAAAGAGTGATCCACGCGAGCAGCACGCAGACTGCCGCCGCCGCAAAGAAGCGCAGGCGCAAACTCGGCATCTGCGCGGCATAATGCTTCGCCGCGCGCTGCGGCGGCATTTCAAGCGTTACGTCCTCCGGCTCCGGGTCCGGCTGGGAGAGATCGTTCGCCCGGCGGATCGACGCCGCGGCGAGAAGCCCCACGAGCTTGCCCCAAGGCCCCGGCGCGCGGCCCCGCCCGCGGCGGGATACGCTGCCAAGGCCCTTTTTCTTTCTGCTTTTTTTCTCCGGCTCGTCCGGCTCTTCGCCTTCTTCCGAGGCTTCCGGCTCGTCCGGCGCTTCAAGGGGCGGGGCATAAAAGTCCGCGTCGTCCTCGAAGCCCTCGTCG
>OLGY01001485.1_pt1 | contig 11922 bp, 9 predicted proteins | sample 1605951 | NCBI WGS metagenome assembly OLGY01 (sample SAMN03283280) | human gut metagenome | biome: human-associated habitat; material: feces | host: Homo sapiens | place: Peru | collected 2012
TGCCTGCCCGCAGGTAGGCCAGCGCCAGATTTTCCTCAATGGTCATGTTGGGCGCAGTGCCCTTGAGCGGGTCCTGAAACAGATGCCCGATGACCTTACTGCGTTGGTGCTCCGGCGCAAAGGTGATGTCCTGCCCGCCCAGCAGAATGCTGCCCTCGTCGGCAATAAAGCCGCCGGTGATGGCATTGAACAGGGTGGATTTGCCCGCGCCGTTGGAGCCCACGATGGTGGCAAAATCTCCGGCCTCCATCTGCAGGCTCACCCCATTCAGCGCCACCTTCTCGTTGACGGTGCCGGGGTTAAAGGTCTTGTGCAGGTCGTTCAGCTGCAGCATTTCCATGTTACTGTCCCTCCCTGTTGGTCACGGTGCGGCGGGCACGGGCAGCGTGCCGCCGCTTTTCAAAGGCGAAGTGCTCCCGGATGGCGGGCATGGAGATGGCCACTGCCACAATGATGGCGGAAACCAGCTTCATGGCAGCGGCGGGCACGTTGAACCGCAGCGCCACGGCTACGATAAAACGGTACAGGCAGCTGCCGAACACCACGCCAAGGATGCGGCGCAGCATGGTGCGCTTGCCCACCAGCGTCTCGCCGATGATCAGGGAAGCCAGTGCAATGGTCACCATGCCGGTGCCCACGTTGATATCGCAGCTTTTCTGGTACTGTGCCAGCAGCCCGCCGGACAGCGCACACAACGCACCGGACACGCACAGACCCACCGTGATGGTAAAGGCGGGGTTGATGCTGGAAGCCCGCACCATGGCGGCGTTATCGCCGGTGGCGCGGATGGAAAGCCCCAGCCGCGTGCCAAGAAAACCCAGCATCGCCGCGCAGGCGATGGCAATGATCACTGCCGCCAGCGCCAGCTTGTACCAGCTGCCCAGAAAGCCCAGCGAAGTTTTTGCCATGGAGAAGATGGTAGGGGTCTTGACCAGTGACATGGTGGAGGAGAAGCCCATCACCGCCAGATTGATGGTGTACAGGCCGGTGTTGACGATGATACCGGCCATGATGCTTTCCACCCCGAGCCTTGTCTGCAAAAAGGCGGTGACAAAGCCGGAGCACACCCCCGCAGCCATAGCAGCCGCCAGCGCAAGGATGGGGTGGCCGGTCAGTGCTACCTGACAGGCCACGGCGCAGCCCAGCGTAAAGCAGCCGTCGGTGGAAAGGTCGGCAATATTCAGGATGGAGTAGCTCAGAAACAGTGCCAACGCCACCAGTCCGTAGATGCAGCCCAGCTCCAGCGCTGTCTGCAAAACGTTGAGGGAAAAGATACTCGCCAGCATGGTGTATGCTCCTTTTATGTTATTTTGAATGCGCACCGCATTGCTCTGCGGAGTGTGACAAACGTATTTTCACGGGAGAGGGAAACCACTTTTCCCAGAACCGCCAAAAGCTCTCCCTTGCGGGAGAGCTGGCAAAACCGTCAGGCTTTGACTGAGCGTTTTTATTCAGGAGAAGTTCTCGGCGGTGGTCACCTCGGTGATCTCGGTGCAGTAGGGCTTGAAAGCTTCCTTCAGGGCAGCCAGATCCAAGCCCAGAGCCTCGGCGGTCTCGGTGTTGATGGTGACGATGCCGTTATCAAAGGTCTGGTAGGGCAGGTCTGCGGGGGTCTTGCCGTCGCACAGCAGCTGGTTGACCATATCGGCGGTAGCTTCGCCCAGCTGGACGTAGTCCACGCCGTAGCCCACCAGCGCACCGTTCAGCGCAAAGCTGTCGGCACCGGTGTAGTGCTGCACACCGGCCTCGATGAAGCTTTCGTAGATGGACAGCTCGGCGGTCATGATGGTGTTATCGGTGGGAGTGAACACGGCCTTGACCCCGGCGGCTACCAGTGCTTCGGCAGCCATCTGCACCTCGGCGGTGGTGGTGCCGTTCTTTTCTACAACCTTGATGCCGTTCTTCTCGCAGAAGGCCTTGGCGTCCGCAATGGCCTGGGTGGAGGCATCCTGACTCAGGTCATACAACAGACCGATGGTATCAATGCCGGGGTTTGCCGCCACGATCAGGTTCATGATGGCGTCGGTGTTCAGGGCATCGGAGGTGCCGGTGATATTCTCCTCACCGTCAAAGCCTGCGGCGGCGGGATCGGTCACAGCAGAGTAGACCACCGGGATGTCGGTGTCCTCCACAGCGGCCAGCATAGTAGCGGCGGTAGGGGTGGCCACGGCTACGATCACGTCCACGCCGTCAGCCACAAGGTCTGCGCCGATCTGGTTCAGGTTGGACTGGTCGGCCTGTGCGTTGGCGTAGTAATCGGCGTAGTCAAAGGTGACGCCCTTCTCCTTGCCGATGGCATCCAGACGGCTCTCCACAGATTCTACGATCTGGTTGAGAGAAGCGTGGTCCACATAGTTGACGATGCCCACCTTGAAGGTCTCGCCAGCGGCAGCGGCGCTGCCGGAAGCAGCTGCGGAGGAGGAGACCGCTGCACTGGAGGCGGTGCTGGAAGCAGCGCTGCCGCAGCCGGTCAGTGCCATGGCAGAAACAGCAGAAGCGGCCAGAGCGGCCTTCAGGAAGCTGCGGCGGGAGATCATGTTCAGGTTTTTCATAGTGGTAACTCCTTTCCCGGAGCGGGCGGCAAATCAAAAGACCCGCTCCCTTTGCGGGACGGGTCTTAAAACAAAACGACCCTGTCCCTGTGTGTTATCCACAAGGACAGGATCGGTAAATACGATTCTGCGGTGCCACCTTGCTTGCTCTGCATCCAATACAGCAGAGCCACTCACGGAGAGCCAACACTCCCCTGTCCTGTAACGGAGACTTCCGTCCAAAGCTACTAGGGTCTGAGCCCGTTTGCCCGGCCCTCGGCGGCCCACGAAACTCTGCCCCGCTTTCGCCCGTTTGCACTGTCCGGGCTCACTGCAGATGCGCTGTGCAGGTTCTCTTCCGCCTCATCGGTTTGATTGCATTATACACTTTATCGGCATAAAGTCAAGAGGTAATTTTAATTTTTTTATTTTCCGCACCGGCAAAGTCATTCTTCCGTACATCAGGCCCGCTTTGTGCGGCGCTTGCGCCAGACGAAGCAGACCGTATACACCAGCCACACCGCGATGCCGCCCAAGGTCAGCGGGCGGCTCAGCTGGATGCCGTCGGGCTGGTAGACAAAATCGATGCTGTTTTCACCTGCCGGGCACAGCACAGCCATCAATCCCTCGTCCACCTCCACAATGTCGGCCTCCTGCCCGTTGACATAGGCCGTAAAGCCGTCATCGTAAGGCACGGAGAAGAACACAAGGTTCTCTTTTTCCAGCGTGATCTCGGCGTGGAAGCCGGAATTGTTCATCTGGAACACGCTGGCAGCCGTGGCGCGGCGCTCGCGGCAGTCCTGCACATAGCTTTCGTAGTACAGGTCGTCCCGCCTGCCCTCCGGCAGATGGGTGAGGTACTTGCCGTAGACTGCGGCATCCTCGTCGGTAAGCACCAGCGCACGCATCAGCAGATTGGAGCGGGTGCCCTTGGCTGTTTCTTCGTACTCGGTCTGGGTGAGGTAATCATCATAGGTAAAGCCCATGGGCACATAGTTCGTGTTGCGGTAGACCGCATAGCCGTCCTTTGCAAAGGCATATTCCCAGCCGTCGTCAGCTTCGTTTTCAAAATCGTTCTGCTTTTCCGGCGTGGTGATAAGATACTCCACACTCAAAAGACCCCGCAGTGCATAATTGGAAAGCTCCGGCTCACTGCGCACATCCCGCTTGACCCCCAGCGCCGGGTAGAAGCTGAGGATGCTGGGGGCTGCCGTGCTGCCAAAATACTGCAGGCAGCTCTTATCCAGCCACATGCCGATGTTATCGTGGATCTTGTACGTATCCACGCGGTAATCGCCCTCAGGCAGATCGTTTTTCAGCAGCAGGGCGTTGGTGTCCTGCTCCACAAAGTCGCTGTCGGTATACCACTGGCCGAACTTGCCAAAGCCGATGTGCACCACGCTGAACAGGAAGGCAAACGCCAGCACCGCCGCCGTCATGCGCTGGGCAAAGCGGCTGTCGGCCCGCCACTTCTGGCAGAGATAGCGGTACAACAGCAGGCCCAGCAGGCCAAAGCCCAGCACCGCGCAGTACTGACCCGGGTTCTTGAGTACGCCGAAGGACCAGCTGCCGGTGTCGCTGTCCTTTACCGGCACTACCGCAAAGGCCACGGTGGCGATCATCAGCCAGCTGATGCCGCGGGCCGGGCTGTCCAGATCGGTGTTGTGGTCTTCCAGCGCGTTCACGGTCATTGCCGCCAGCACCAGCACCGGCATATAGTACCAGCGCGCATAGTAGCTGGAATTGAGGGCGTAGAACGCACTGTTCAGGATGGGCACCAGTGCGAACACGGCGCAGGTGCCCACGATGCGCTTTTTGCTGTCGCCGTGCTTTGCTTTCCAGTAGGCCACGGCACCGGCCAGACTGCACAGCGGCAGGTAGGCCGACATGCTGGTCCACTTGATGACGCCCTCCGACCAGATGGAGGTGAGGTAGGGCGAATCCGGCGGCATGATCCAGCTGACCATGATGGCAAGGTACTGCTGTACCTTGCTGTAGGTCAGAAAGCCCCAGCCGGAGGAAAGGTCGATGGTGCGCGGGTTCTGCAAAATGGAGAGCACTGCAGGCACCAGCAGGATGCTGCCCATGGCAACGCCCAGCAGGCTTTCAAATGCAAGCAGGCCAAACTTTTTTGCCGTCAGCCGGAAGTCCCTTGTGCTGAGCTTGCAGATGAAGTAGATGGCTAGGAACACCACCTGACCGATGAAGAAGAAGTAGTTGTTGACAAGGTTCACCGCCACCCAAAAGGCAAACCAGCTGCGGCGGTCATTGTAAAGGGCCTCGTCCAGCGACCACAGCAGATACGGGAACAGCGCCACCACATCCACAAAGTGGTTGAAGAACACATTGTACACCGTAAAGCCGGAGAAGGTATACAGGCAGGCTCCCAGCACAGCGTAGTTGATATTTTTGACGTAGCGGCGCAGATACAGATACGCGCCGCCGCCTGCCACGGCAAACTTGAGCACCAGAAGCGGCACCATGAGGTAGGGCAGCCACCCCTGCGGGAAGAGCAGCGAGAACCAGAAGAACGGTGAGCCGTACAGGTAGAACGAGTAGGCGTTCATGACGCCGCTGCCAAGGTCGGTAGCCCATGAGAAGGTATTGCGAACCGAGGTGAACGCACTGTCCGGGTAGCCTGCGCCCTTGATAAAGCCGTTCATATAGCGGTAAAAGCTGATCTGCTGGCTGTTGAAATCGCCTGCATAGTGGAAAAAGCCGCCGTCGATGATATAAAACGGCAGAAAGAACAGTGCCGCCGTGAAGGCACACAGGCCCACCGTCAGCCAGAATTTATCCTTTTTTTGTCCCAGCAGCTGCGGCTGCCGGGCAGTACCAGACCATTCCATGGTTGCCTCTTTTCTCTGCCAGAACGGCAGAAAGTTGGTTTGTTCTAGTATAGCACGGACCCTGCGCAGAAAAAAGGGCTTGACAACGCTCTGCCGGACAGGTATGTTGAAGAAAAAGGAGGAACCTGCCATGCTGTACCCGTTCAGCGCCCTGCTGGCGCGCATGAAATACATTACCCGCTGGAGCTTGATGCACTCCACCCGGGCCGAATCTCTCAGTGAGCACACCTGCGATACCGCCCTGCTGGCCCATATGCTGTGCCTGATCGCGCGGCGGTACACCGGCACGCCCTGCCGCCCCAAAACGGTAGCAGTGGCAGCGCTGTACCACGACGCGCCGGAGATCATTACCGGCGACATGCCCACACCGGTCAAGTACAGCAGCCCCACCCTGCGGGATGCCTACAAGGCGCTGGAAGCCGAGAGCGTGCGCTGCATGACCGGCCTTTTGCCGGACGAGCTGAGCGAAGAGCTGTCCCCATTTATCTCCGGGGAACTGCTCACCGCCGAGGAAAAGCGCCTGCTGAAGGCCGCCGACCGACTGAGCGCCCTCATCAAATGCATGGAGGAACAGCGCAGCGGCAACCACGAGTTTGACGCGGCGCTGGCCCAGCAGAAAGCGGCCCTGCAGGCCATGCACTGTCCGGAGGCCGACTGGTTCATAGAGCACTGTCTGCCCTGCTACACCCAGAATCTGGATGAGCTGACCGGGCAGCAGTAATATTCCCCTTACGGAAACGGCACCTCGCGCACATCGTCCGGGTCGATGCCCGCTTTGCGCTGCTCTTCAAACACAGCATCGATCAGCTCGTCCAGATCTTCCAGATGGGTCAGAGTGCAGCAGTAGCGGCGCAGATTGGCCGCACCTTTCAGCCCCTTCATATAGTGCATGGTCTGGGAGCGGGCCTGCGGCATGGCCACGAACTCGCCCTTCTGCTCCACCATTTCCTCCACCTGACGGCGCAGCGCATTCATGCGGGCCTGCAGGTTGGGTGCCTTGGGTGCGGGCAGGCCTTCAATGGCAGCGTTCACCCGCTCAAAGAGCCACGGGTCGCCCAGAGCCCCTCGGGCGATCATCACGCCGTCGCAGTCGGTGGCCTGCATCATCCTCACAGCATCCTCTGCCGAGTGGATGTCGCCGTTGCCCAGCACCGGCACTTTGACGGCATCCTTCACCCGGGCAATGATCTCCGGGTCGATGCCGGGGGTGTACATCTGCTCCCGGGTGCGGGCGTGCACCGCAATGAGGGCAGCGCCGGCCTGCTCACAGGCCTTGGCACACTCCACCGCCGTGATGTGGTCGGCATCCCAGCCCTTGCGCATTTTAACGGTGACAGGCCGTTTTGTATTTGCCACGACCTGCTCCACGATGCGGCCGCAGCGGTCCGGGTCCAGCATCAGCTTGCTGCCTGCACCGCCGGACACGATCTTGGGGGCCGGGCAGCCCATGTTGATATCCACAAAGTCGAACGCGTACTGTTCGATGGCAGCGGTGGCTTCGCCCATGATCTCGGGAACTTCGCCAAAGATCTGCACGCCATAGGGTGCACCGTTGGGTTCGGCCTTGAGCAGGCTCACCGTCTTGTGGTCGCCGTACACCAGCGCCCGGCTGGACACCATTTCGCTCACCGTAAAGCCTGCACCGTGCTGGGCCATCAGGCAGCGGCAGGGTGCATCCGTAAAGCCTGCCATGGGGCCGAATACCGCCCGGTGCGGCAGGATGATATTGCCGATTTTTAAAGGTTCCATAGGTTTCCTCAAATCTAGTTGATTTAAAAAGGCTCCTCCATCGGGAGGAGCCTTTTTTGTTATTTCGGGCAGCGGCTTCGCCCTCTCCGTCATTGCTTACGCAATGCCACCTCCCCCAAAGTGGGAGGCTTTGGCAGTCCATAAAAAGTTTCTGGTTTCGCCAGAGGCTCTCCCTTTGGGAGAGCTGTCTGCAAAGCAGACTGAGAGGGCGAGCCCGTTCGCCTTCACATCTTCTCCGGCACGTTGATCTTGAACATGGTCAGCACGTTGAAGATAGCATTCTTCACGCCGATGCACAGGGCCAGACGTGCCTGCTGCACAGCCGGGTCTGCACCCTGAATGCGGCAGCTGCCGTAGAAGCGGTGGAAGGCACTGGCCAGATCAATGACAAAGCGGTTGATGCGGCTGGGGTCGTACTTCTCGGCAGCCATGACGATCTCCTGCGGGAAGGCTGCCAGCATCCGGATCAGATCCATCTCGGAAGGCTCGGTGAGCAGGGTGGCATCCACCTTCTCGGCACCGGCAAACTGCACGCCCTCGCTCTCCATCTTTTTCAGGATGGAGCAGATGCGGGCATGGGCATACTGCACATAGTACACGGGGTTGTCGTTGTCGGTCTTGACAGCCTGATCGAGGTCGAAGTCGATGCCGCTGCCTGCGTCGTGCATGTTGAACAGGAAGCGTGCGCTGTCGATGGGCACCTCTTCCAGCAGGTCGGTCAGGGTGATGGCATTGCCGGTGCGCTTGGACATGCGCACCGGCTGGCCGTCGCGCATCAGGTTGACCATCTGCATCAGCACCACGTCCAGATCTTCGCCGTTCAGGCCGATGGCATCCATGGCACCCTTCATGCGGGCCACATGGCCGTGATGGTCTGCGCCCCAGACATCGATGGCCTTGGCAAAGCCGCGGGTGGCCAGCTTGTTGTAGTGGTAGGCGATATCGGCGGCAAAGTAGGTGGGGATGCCGTTGGCACGGACGAGCACTTCGTCCTTAGCTTCCTCCTCGGTTCCGTCCTCGGTCTTTTTCTTGTTCACCGTGCCGTACTTGGCAGCGTACTGTGCGCTGCGGTACATGATGGCACCGTCCTCCGCCTTATAGCATGCGCCCAGCTCCAGCAGCTTATCCACCACGGCCATCACCGCACCGGACTCGTGCAGGGTGCTCTCATGGAACCACACATCGTAGTCGATGCGGTACTTGCCCAGATCGCGCTTGAGGGCAGCAATGTTCTTGGGCAGGGCGTAGGCCACCAAAGCGTCCTTCAGGGCGGCAAAGGCCTCGCTCTCGAACAGAGCTTCCTCGCTCAGCCCGGAGCAGGCTGCAGCGTACTTGTCGCCGTTCAGCTCGGCAAACTCACCGGCCAGCACCTTGATGTCGCCGCCCTGATAGCACTCGGCGGGCAGGGGGAAGGCTTCCTCACCGCAGTACTTCTGCAGGTAGCGCACAGCAAGGCTCTTGCCGAACTTCTGGATCTGGTTGCCGGCATCGTTGATATAGAACTCGCGGGTCACATCGTAGCCGGACCAGTCCAGCACAGCGGCCAGACAGTCGCCCAGAGCGCCGCCGCGGGCGTTGCCCATGTGCATGGGGCCGGTAGGGTTGGCGGAAACGAATTCCACATTGTACTTGGCACCCTTGCCGTGATTGGTGCGGCCATACTCCTTGTTGGCGCAGGCACCCAGCACCACACTGGCCCAGAAGGACGGAGCCAGGAACAGGTTGATGAAGCCGGGGCCAGCCACTTCCACCTTGGCAAACACACTGTTCTCAATGGAGGGCAGATGTGCCAGCAGCGCATCGGCGATCATCTTGGGGGCCTTGCGCCAGGTGCGTGCACCGGCCATGGCAATGTTGGAAGCGATATCGCCGTTCTTGGTATCGGCGGGGATCTCCACGATGAAGGCGGGCAGCTCAGCCTCCGGCAGAGCACCATCGGCCATGGCGGCCTTGGCGGCGGCGGTCAGCAGAGCGCGTGCCTCGTCCAGCGCAGCCTGACGGGGGTTATAGTTCTGGTAGGTCTTTTCAAATTCAGTCATTGGTCTGGTTCCTTTCACAGTCTGAGGAATATCTCAATTTACGTGGGTCACGGTCACTTCAAGGCGGTTGCGGCTCACAAGCTCGGCGCTGTTGGCATCCAGCAGGTAGCCGAACTTTGCGGTGCCGCCCTTCTCGGTCAGGCCGCACTCGATCTCGTCGGCGGTCACACCCAGCGTCATGGAGCCGTAGCCTGTTTCGTAGTGGCAGAGGTTGCGCTTGCCTTTTTCGATCAGCAGCTGGGTGCCGGCCCCGCCGCCCTTGCCAAACCGCAGCATCGCCACGCGGCTGCCGTCGGCGGCGATTTTCAGGGTGGTGGTGCAGCCTTCGTAGCCGGTGGTCTCGGTCTCCTTATAGGTAATGTAGTAGCTGCCGCCCTTCTGCACGAACTGGCCGCGGGTCATCAGCTCCACAAACTCTTCCTTTTCTTCCTGCTCCGCAGGCTCTTCCACATGCTGCTCAATGCGGCTCTTGATGCGGATGATATAATCTTCCTTCAGCGGTTTGCTCACGTTTTTCTGTCCTTATCAATATTTGTCAATGGCGATCTGATCCACCGGGCCGCCCTTGTACTCGCCCAGGAACAGGTCTGCCGTCTGCACAAAGCTGTCCGGCACATCGCTCACGTAGAAGTGTGCCTGCCCCTCATGCTCCTGTGCAGCGCGCAGGCCGCGCTCGGAGAGCATCCGTTCCAGATGGTGGGCAGCGGTCTTGGCCGGATCCACCAGCGTCACGCTCTGGCCCATGAACTCGCCGATCATGGTCTTGAGCAGCGGGTAGTGGGTGCAGCCCAGAATCAGGGTGTCCACACCGGCCTCACGCACTCCGGTCAGGTACTGAGCAATGACCAGCTTCGTCACCTGCTGCCGGCTCTCCTCGCTGTGATCCACATAACCGGCCTCCACCAGCGGCACGAACAGCGGGCAGGCCCGGGCGGTGATCTCCACCCCCGGCACCAGCTGACGCAGCAGCTTTTCGTAGCTGCGGGAGCGGATGGTGGCAGCGGTACCGATCACGCCGATGCGGCGGTTGCGGGTAGCAAAGGCTGCTTCCCGGGCGGCAGCATCCACCACGCCCAGATAGGGCACCGGCAGCTTTGCCGCTTCTGCAGCCGGGTAAGTGCTGGACACGGTGCCGCAGGCCGCCATGATGCACTTTACATTTTTAGAAAGCAGGAATGCCACGTCCTGACGGGCATACTGCAGGATGGTCTCCGGGCTGCGGCTGCCATAGGGCACGCGGCCGGTATCACCAAAATAGATGATCTCCTCGTGGGGCAGGCGCTTGCGCAGCTCCCGCACACCGGTCAGGCCGCCAAGGCCGCTGTCGAATACGCCGATCGGGCGGTTATCCATTCTGCTTTTCCTTCCTTTCCAGAGCCAGCTCGATCAGACGATTGATCAGGGCCGGAACCGGAAGGCCCTCGTGCTCCATCAGTTTGGGGTACATGCTGATGGCGGTAAAGCCGGGGAAGGTGTTGATCTCGTTGATCAGCACCCGGCCGGTGCCCTTTTCCACAAAGAAATCGCAGCGGGCAAGACCCTCGCAGTTCAGGGCAGTGTAGGCCATAGCGGCGTAGGTCTTTACCTCGTCCAGCTTTGCCTCCGGCAGGTGGGCCGGGATCACGGTCTGGCTGACGCCGTTCTTGTACTTGTCGTCGTAGGTGTAGAACTCGGCACCGGCAAGGATCTCGCCCGGGCGGGTGGCCACGGCGGGGTCGGAGCCGATCACGGCGCACTCCACTTCCTGGCCGTCCACAAAGGCTTCAAACACCACCTTGCGGTCGTTTTCCAGTGCAAGGTCGATAGCTTTCTTCAGCTCCTCGCGGCTGTTCACCTTGGAGATGCCCACGCTGGAGCCGGCATTAGCGGGCTTGACGAACACGGGCCAGCCCAGCTTCTTTTCCACGCCCTCGCACACGCCTTCCAGATCGGACTCGATCTCCCAGCGGTCGGCAGCCACCCACTTGGTGTGGGGCACACCGTTGGCCTCGAACAGAGCGTTGGCCACGGCTTTGTCCATGCACACCGCGCTTGCCAGCACACCGCAGCCCACATAGGGGATGCCGGCCAGCTCCAGCAGGCCCTGCACCGTGCCGTCCTCGCCCCACAGGCCGTGCAGCACCGGGATCACAACGTCCACATGCACCTTTTCCACATGGCCCTCCGGGGTGAACAGGATCATGCCGTGGTCGGCGCGGTCCGGGCTGATAACGCAGGCCATGTTGCCTGCCAGCTCTTCCCAGCTGCCGTCGGCCATCTGGGCGGCCGTGGCCTCGGTGTACAGCCAGCGGCCCTCCTTTGTGATGCCCACAGTGAGCACCTCATATTTTTCACGGTCAATGTTGTTGACGAAGTTGCCCACAGAAACGCGGCTGACCTCGTGCTCGCTGGACATACCGCCGAACAGCAGCACGACGCACATTTTTTCAGACTGCATGATAACTCTCTCCTATTTATAAAGCCCCAGACCGGGGCGGGCTATAACCGGTAAAAATGCCGTTCTGGCTTATTATACAATATCTATGCGCGCGATGCAAGCAGAATGCCAAAAAGCCAACCGTGGGCAAAAGAGATATTTTTCAAAAAAACTTTCCAAAAATCGAAGATTTCCGCTTGACGGATGGAAAAGTGCGTGGTACAATGATATCACCTCTTTTGCGGGGTTATTAAGTGCGCCTGTTTTACAGGTACCACCCGCAACCCGAGGGAGGTTCAAAACAACCGTTATAATGGAGGTGTCAACAAATGACCGTT
>OLGY01001486.1_pt1 | contig 11906 bp, 7 predicted proteins | sample 1605951 | NCBI WGS metagenome assembly OLGY01 (sample SAMN03283280) | human gut metagenome | biome: human-associated habitat; material: feces | host: Homo sapiens | place: Peru | collected 2012
ATAGTATTTTCAGAGATTTGGCAATTATTATTGTATTTGCCAAAGTGTTTGGTATCATTGCGAGAAAATGTAAGGCACCTCAGGTTGTGGGTGAAATCGTGGCCGGTCTGTTGATCGGACCCAGCGTACTGGGACTGGTACAGCAGTCAGATTTCCTGATCCAGATGGCGGAGATCGGTGTTATCCTGCTGATGTTCTCCGCAGGTCTGGAGACGAATCTGAAGGACCTGATGAAGACGGGATTTGTGGCATTTCTGATCGCATGTATGGGTGTATTTGTTCCTTTGGTAGGCGGAACATTATTATACATGGGATTTTACGGAGTAGCACCCTGGGGCTCTGAGAAATTCTATGAAGCCGTATTTATCGGTGTCATTATGACGGCTACCAGTGTAAGTATTACCGTACAGTCTCTGAAAGAACTGGAAAAACTGAAAGGTAAAGTCGGTACAACGATCATGAGTGCCGCTATTATCGATGATGTCATTGGTATTATTGTACTTACTTTTGTCATCGGATTTAAAAATCCGGATTCCAATCCCGGAAGTGTAGTAATTTCTACTCTTCTGTTCTTCCTGTTCGCAATTGGTGTCGGATTTGTATTGTTCAAGATATTCCAGTATCTGGATAACAAATATCCGCATACAAGACGTATTCCTATTTTAGGTTTGGCGCTCTGCTTTATTTTCGCTTATGTAGCGGAAGTATTCTTCGGTATTGCGGATATTACAGGTGCCTATGTTGCTGGTATTATCCTTTGCTCCATTCAGGATTCGGAATACATAGCCGAGAAGATGGATATCAATTCTTATATGATCTTCGGACCGATTTTCTTCGCAAGTATCGGACTTAAGACCAGCTTTGATCATCTGAACGGGGAATTTGTGTTATTTTCTATCGCATTTGTCGTTGTAGCATTAGTGTGTAAGATCATCGGCTGTGGTCTGATGGCGAGAATCTGTAAATTCAAAGGACCGGATGCTCTGAAGATCGGTGTCGGTATGATGACCAGAGGTGAAGTTGCCCTGATCGTGGCACAGAAGGGACTGTCTGTGGGAATGATCGGTGCGGAATACTTTACAGCAGTCATTCTGCTGATCATTGTATCCAGTATCTCCACTCCTATCCTGCTTAAGATTCTGTATACGAAGCATGCCGAGATTGATTAAAAAAAGGATTACATGGATCAGAAGCGTTTTGAAGAAGCTAAGAGAAAAATAATAGGCGTGGACCGTCAGAGACTGGGAATCGGAACTCTCTCAGAGAAGACGGTTCATGCTATTTTTAAGGATTATTATGAGCCGGATGAGGATCATCAGGAGATTCCCATAGAGAATTATGTGGCGGATATTTACAGGGATGGGGAGATCATCGAGATCCAGACGAGGCATTTCAACCGCATGCGGGGAAAGTTACAGGCGTTTTTACCTTTGTATCCGGTGACAATCGTCTATCCAATTCCTTATGAAAAATGGCTGATCTGGATCGATGAAGACAGCGGTGAACTGAGTAAAAAGCGAAAATCCCCAAAAAAGGGATCCCCTTATCAGGCATTTAAGGAACTATATAAGATCAAAATGTTCCTGAAGGATCCGAATATCCGGTTTAAATTTGTATTGGTGAATATGGAAGAATATCGGTTGTTAAACGGTTGGAGTCGTGACAAGAAAAAAGGATCCACGAGATATGACAGGATTCCTACGGATCTGGTCGAAGAGGTGGAAATCAGACAACCGAAGGATTATCTGCAATTTGTGCCCTATGAGCTGGAAGAACCATTTCACAGTAAGGATTTTGCGAAAGCAGCCCACATTCCTCTCTCACTGGCACAGACGGTATTGAATATATTGTTTGAAATGGGGACAATAGAAAGGATAGGAAAACAGGGAAACAGTTATTTATATCGTGTCGTGGATATATAGATTATATAGATGAAAAAAGAGGATTAGGCCGTATGGCTTAATCCTCTTCGTCTTCCTGATGGGATTTCGGCAGGGAGAAGATAAATTCACTTCCAACGCCGGGAGTACTGATCACATTGATATGCTCATCGTGAGCATTGATAATTTCTTTTACAATGGAAAGCCCCAGTCCGGTTCCCTTTTTGTCCTTGCCTCGGGATAGGTCGGACTTGTAAAATCGATCCCAGATCAGCTTCAGATCTTCTTTCGGAATACCGATTCCGGTATCTTTTACGGAGACGAACAGCTTATTTTTCTTCTCCGAGGTCTCAATGTGGATCACAGAATCATGGTGGCTGAACTTAATGGCGTTGTCCATGAGATTATAGAGTACCTGCTGAATCTTGCCCATATCTGCATGGACATACATTTCATTGCCGGTCAGGATCATCTCAATAGCAATGGATTTGTTATGACAGGTGCCCTCAAAGGTACTTGCAGTATTACGGATCACCTGGTTGATATCAAAATCTGTTTTATCTAAGAGCATTCCTTTGGTGTTCAGATTATTCAGAGTCAGCAGGCTGTTGGTCAGCTTCGTCAGTCGTTCTGTTTCATTTAATACGATAGTAATGTATTTTTCGTGCATTTCCGGTGGAATCGTGCCATCCAGCATGGCTTCCAGATATCCTCTTATAGAGGTCAGAGGGGAACGGAAATCGTGGGATACATTGGCTACAAACTTTTTCTGATCATCCTCGGAACGGGCAATTTCGCTTGCCATATAGTTCAGGCAGGAAGCCAGATAACCAATTTCATCCTCACTGTCTACCTGAAATTCATAATGCATATTACCGGCGGCATACTGCTCTGTGGCATGGGTGATCTTCCGCAGAGGAATATATACGATCTCGGTGAAAAAGATCAGAATGATCAGAGATAACAGGAACAGGATTGCCAGGGTGATATAGGAAATATTCAGCAGGCTGTTACAGGATTTCTGAATATCATTCATATCAGTATGGATGACTACATAACCTTTTACCTTGTAGTTGGAGGTAATGGGAGCAAATACAGTAAGTACATCCGAATCAAAATTACCGAAGAAATCACCAACGATGTAATAGGAGCCGCTGGTTACGGTCGAATCAAAATTCTCAATGACTACCACATTCTCCACATCTAAGGGACTATTGGTATCCAGTACCAGTCGTCCGGAGGGATTGATGATGCGGATCTCGGAATTTAGGTAGACTGCCAGGGAGTCCAGCTGCATTTTAACGGTCTCCAAAGTTGTTTCACTGGTGTACAATCCGCCGGCATAGGTTCCGGCGATCAGGGTTGCTTCGGAATAGAGACTTTCCGCCTTTTCCCGGATCAGGTGTTCTTTGGTCATATTGGGAACAAAAGTCGTGACAATGATGAAACCAAATACACCAAAAATAAAATATGCGAGTATAAATTTTAGATAAAGTGTTTTTTTCATAACAAATCCTGCTTTTGGTATGACTTAATTACGTACTTCGAATTTATAGCCGATGCCCCAGATGGTGCTGATCTTCCAGTTGGCATGATCCTTGATCTTCTCACGGAGACGCTTGATATGCACATCCACAGTGCGGGTATCACCGATATATTCATAGCCCCAGATCTGATCCAGGAGCTGTTCTCTAGTGAATACATGATTCGGTGAGGATGCTAAAAAGTAGAGAAGCTCCAGTTCCTTCGGCGGCATTTCCACGGTGTGTCCCATATAGATGACGGAATAATTGGTCAGATTAATGGTCAGATCCGCATATTCCACACACTTATCGTTGGGATTTTCTGTGGGAGCATTGGAGGGCTTATAACGTCTGAGGACTGCTTTGGCGCGGGCCACCAGTTCCTTGGAATCAAAAGGTTTTTCCATATAATCATCCGCACCCAGCTCCAGTCCCAATACTTTGTCGAAGACTTCACCTTTTGCGGAAAGCATAATGATGGGAACGGAGTACTGTGCCCGGACCTCTCTGCACACCTGATAACCATCAATGCCGGGAAGCATCAGATCCAACAGAATCAGATTCGGAGCAAAGGTCTCCATAGCCGGCATCACGGATTCTCCGTCATTGACGATCATGGTATCAAAACATTCCTTTGTCAGATACAGGGAGATCAGTTCTGCAATATTATTATCATCATCTACAATGAGAATTTTCTGTTTACTTACCATGTAGTATAGGCCTCCTGTCAGTTATTATTTAAAAGTAACAATGGTTACGCCGGCATCGCCTTCACCGTATTCACCCAACCGGTATTCTTTGACGTATTTCAGACGTTTTAAGTGAGACTGTACAGCACTGCGCAGAGCACCGGTGCCTTTTCCGTGCACGACTCTCACACTGGGGAGATGAGCCAGATAAGCGTCATCCAGGTATTTATCCAGTTTTGCAATGGCTTCATCTACCGTACATCCCAAAAGGTTGATCTCGGAGGACACGGAGAAGGACTTGGACATTTTCAACTTGCCGGTGTTGGTACGCTGCAGGGCCGGTGCGGTAATGGTCTCTTCTTTTACCGGTACGAGATCGTTAACATTCGTCTGCATTCTCATAATTCCGCATTGTACGAAGAGATTTCCTTTGGCATCCGGAAGAGTGTTTACGATTCCCTTGAGATTCATGGAAATGATCTTCACGGAATCTCCTTTTTTAAGCTTCTTCGGATCCACGGTCTTCTGACCAGCAGGTTTCTTTTGTGTATTACCGAGAGCCAGCTTTCCGTTCTTTTCGTTGATCTTGTCACGGACCTTCTGTCTCTTTTTCTCCAGCTCCTTGATGTCTGCAGAAGCACCTGCTTTATTGAAATCACGGATGGTTTCGTCGGCTACATCCTTTGCTTCCTGGAGAATGGCTCTTGCTTTCTCATTAGCATCGCGGAGAATTTTATCTTTTGCCTGGTCGATTTTTTCGTTTTTCTTCTGTAACTGTTCCTGTAAGGTACGGATCCGTTCTTTGTACTCCGCAATCTCCTGCTGTTCTTTTTCAATGGTCACACGGCTCTGTTCCAGATCGGCGATGACATCTTCAAAGCTTTCGTCCTCTTTGCTGATCTGTTCTTTTGCAGCATGGATGATCTCATCGGACAGTCCCAGCTTGGAAGAAATGGCGAAAGCATTACTTTTACCGGGAATACCGATGAGCAGACGGTAGGTGGGGCGAAGGGTCTCCACATCGAATTCACAGCAGGCATTTTCTACGAAATTCGTGGAAAGTGCGTAGATTTTCAATTCACTGTAATGCGTGGTAGCCATGGTGCGGATGCCACGGTCATGCAGATAATTTAAGATAGCAATTGCCAGAGCGGCACCTTCCGTAGGATCTGTTCCGGCACCTAGTTCATCAAATAAACACAGGGAATCCGCATCTGCGTGCTGCAAAATGTGGACAACTCTGGTCATATGAGAAGAGAATGTGGACAGACTCTGTTCAATACTCTGTTCATCCCCGATATCTGCATAAACTTCCGAGAAAATAGACAGTTCGGAACGATCCAGCGCCGGAATATGCAGTCCCGCCTGCCCCATCAGGGTAAACAGTCCCACCGTCTTCAGAGACACGGTCTTACCACCGGTATTGGGACCGGTGATCACCAACAGGTCAAAATCTTTCCCCAAACGAACATCAATGGGAACCGCCTTTTTCTTATCTAACAGTGGATGACGGCCCTTACGGATCTGAATGTAATGCTCAGTGTTGAAAATAGGCTCTGTGGCATTCTGTTCCATGGCGAGTTTTGCCTTGGCAAAGATAAAGTCCAGCGTGGTCATGATCTTCTGGTCTGCGGCAAGCTCTGAGGTATGAACAGCAGCCTGGCTGCTCAGATCACCCAGAATAACTTCAATCTCCTCCTGCTCTTGTAAATCCAGTTCTTTTAACTGGTTGTTCAGGTTCACGACAGCAGCCGGTTCGATGAAAAAGGTGGAACCGGTGGAGGACTGGTCATGCACCATACCGCTCACCTGGCTCTTATATTCGGCTTTTACGGGGATACAGTAGCGGTTATCACGCATGGTAATGACTGCATCCTGCAAAAAGGTACGGTAAGCGCCGTTTACCATGGAAGTCAGCTGGCTATGGATTTTTTCATTGGTGGACAGCTTGGAGCGGCGGATACTTTTTAATTTAGGACTGGCATCGTCTGCCATCTCCTCTTCCGATAAAATACAGCGGTTGATCTCATTGGCAAGCTGTGTCATAGGGGTGAGTCCCTCAAAGTATGCATCCAGACTATCATTTGGGAGGTCTTCACGTTCTTTTTTTCCATAGGTTTTGATCCGGCTGACATTATCCAAAAAAGATGCCAGCTTCAACAATTCAGACATGGACAGAGAACTGCCGATTTCCAGAGAACGGATGGAAAAACCTAAGTCTCTGTTACTGCCAAAGGAGGTGCTGCCGATACGGAAGAGACGGGCTAAAGCATCTTTGGTCTCCCGCTGTGCGGTTCTGATGGCAGATAGATCGGTGGAAGGCACCAGATCGCGGCAAAGCTTTTTACCGGGTTCGGAGTCGGCCTTCTCCGTGAGGAGGTCGATGATCTTATTATATTCTAAAGTGGTAAGTACTTTTGTGTTCATGTGGGCTCCTTAATATTGAAATTCGCAATCCGGACTATCGTCCTTCTTGCTCATGTCTGTTTGCTCCCCTCATAGAAATCCTGCTTTGCCTGCAAGCAGTCATGCATGGTTCCTATGGATGATCTTATTATATCTCATTATACCATTCAGTTGCGTTTTTGGGTACAGTTTTGTATAATTGAGATATTAGAGTCCTAAGGAAAAGCCGAGGTATCTGTAGGCAGCAGAGGAGGCATATTTATGGCGGATTCGCAAGAAAATAAGCAGAAGGAACAAAATGACGCTTCTGAGAAAAAATTTATGATAGAAAAAATCAAGGAACGTCCGGTAAATAAGAAAAAGCTGTTGCGCCGGACTTTGATCACGGCTTCCATGGCGGTGATCTTCGGTCTGGTGGCCTGTTTCACTTTTTTAGTTTTGGAACCGGTGATCAGTAACTGGTTGTACCCGGAGGAGGAACCACAGGTCGTGGTATTCCCCGAAGATCAGGATGAGATGTCTCCGGAGCAGATGTTAGCGGAGAATATGCAGCAGGAGAATCAGAACAGTCAGTCCTCTTCTGCTCCCAGTGAAGTCATGGAACAGGAGCAGATCCGGGAATTGTTATCCGGAATCATATTGGATCTGGATAATTACAAACAGATTTATAGTGCTCTTGCCCAGTATGTGGCAGAGATGAACCGTTCCATGGTTACTGTGACAGGAGTGTCATCTGGTGTGGACTGGTTCAACAATGTAAATGAGAGCAAGAACCAGTCATCCGGTGTGATCATAGCGCAAAATGGCAAGCAATTACTGATTTTAACCGATTATTCTCCGGTAAAGCAAGCAGATGACATTATTGTCACATTCAACGAGGGCACCCAGGCAGATGCATCTTTGAAGGAAAAAGATGAGACTACAGGTCTGGCGGTGATTGCCGTAGAGCTGGATACTCTGAATAAAGATTTTCTGAAGAATGATATTACGATCGCTACTTTTGGATCTTCTAATATCAAAGATATTGCCGGACTTCCGGTGGTGGCTCTGGGGCGTCCCATGGGTACGAACGGCTCACTGGGATATGGCATCATTACTTCTTCCGCCAGTGAGTCGGCGGCATCGGATACCACTTATCGGATTCTGCAGACGAATATTGTAGGCAGTCAGAATGCAGGCGGCGTATTATTCAATCTTCAGGGACAGGTCATTGGTATCATTACCAATGGCAAATCTGCCACAGATATGAAAAATATGGTATGTGCTTACGGTATTACGGAATTGAAGCGTCATATCGAGAAAATGTCGAATGGAGAAAAATTCGCCTATCTGGGTCTCAAGGGTGTGGATGTCACGGAGGAAGCCAACAGCGAACTTGGGGTTCCTTACGGAGCTTATATTACAGAGGTAGAAATGGACTCTCCTGCAATGCTGGCGGGAATCCAGCAGGGAGATGTCCTCACGGGATTCGGTGAGCGAGTGATCGTCAGCTTTGACGAGTACACGAACTCTCTGCTCAGTATGAAACCGGGAGACAGTGTAGAATTGACGATTATGCGGCAGTCACAGCAGGAATATAAAGAGATGAAATTCGACATCACATTAACGGTGTTGAAATAGATTGACAGAAAGGTTTGGACAACAATATGAAATTCATTAAAGAGTTAAAAGAAGGCGACAGAGTATTTGACATTTATCTGTGCAAACATAAACAGGAGGCTGTTACCAAGAACGGTAAACCCTATGAAAGCGTGATTTTACAGGATAAGACCGGAACAATCGACGCCAAGGTATGGGAGCCGAACAATCCGGGCATCGGTGATTATGATGATCTGGATTACATAGAGGTATACGGTGATGTGACGAATTTCCAGGGGCAGTTGCAGATCAGTGTGAAACGTATCCGTGTCTGCCATGAGGGAGAATACAATCCTTCCGATTATCTGCCGGTGAGTTCCAAAGGCATCGACACTATGTACAATGAATTAAAGACTCTGATCGGAAGCATTAAGAACACCTATCTGCACCAGCTGTTACAGGATCTGTTTATTGACGATGCTGATTTCGCGAAGAAATTCTGCAACTCTTCTGCAGCCAAGACTGTACATCATGGTTTTGTAGGTGGGCTGCTGGAGCATACTTTAAGCGTTACCAAGCTGTGTGACTACTACTGCTCTGCTTATCCTATTTTACAGAGAGACCTGCTTCTGACAGCGGCTATGTGCCATGATATCGGAAAAGTAAAGGAGATTTCTGCATTTCCGGTAAACGATTATACTGATGACGGTCAGTTATTGGGACATATCGTGATGGGCGCACAGATGGTTGGGGAACGTGCCGCTAAGATCGACGGATTCCCTCACAATCTGCTGGCAGAATTACAGCATTGTATTCTGGCACATCACGGCAAGCTGGAATACGGCTCCCCCAAGGTGCCGGCGCTGATTGAGGCGGTGGCTCTGAATTATGCGGATGATACGGATGCCAAAATGGAGACCTTTAAGGAAATTCTGGAAAATAACAGTGAAAACAGTGGCTGGCTGGGTTACAACAGATTGTTTGAATCCAATCTGCGCGCTACCAAAATGGAATAAATAACAGAATAAATACTACAAATTCTATGAACAGACAGGAAAGAGAGGAAACATATGGAAATCAGTGCATGTGTAAAATATGTGGGTGTAAACGATCATCAGGTAGATCTGTTTGAGGGACAGTATAAGGTTCCGAACGGAATGTCTTACAATTCCTATGTGATACTGGATGACAAAATCGCCGTTATGGACACAGTGGATGGCTTTTTCACCGAAGAATGGCTGAACAATGTGGAACAGGTTCTTGATGGGAAAATGCCCGATTATCTTGTTATACAGCATATGGAACCGGATCATTCCGCCAGTATTCCGGCTTTTCTGAAAAGATATCCCAAAGCCACAGTGGTATCCACAGCTAAGGGATTTCAGTTCATGGAACAGTTTTTCCCGGAGTTTTTCGCTGAACAGGGATTACCTGCGGAACAACGCATTGTTGCGGCGAACGATGGCGTCCTGGAGCTGGGGCAGCACAGCCTGCATTTTGTCTATGCTCCCATGGTGCATTGGCCGGAAGTCATGATGACTTATGAGGCAACAGAGAAAATACTGTTTGCGGCAGATGGCTTCGGTAAATTCGGTGCTTTGGACGTAGAGGAAGAATGGACTGATGAGGCGCGGCGTTACTATATCGGCATCGTCGGAAAATACGGTCCGCAGGTACAGGCTGTTCTGAAAAAAGCGGCAGGACTGGACATTCAGACCATTTGCTCTCTTCACGGACCGGTACTTAAGGAGAATCTGGGATTCTATCTGGAAAAATATGATAAGTGGTCTTCCTATCAGCCGGACGAATTCGGAGTGGTAATTGCTTATGCTTCTGTCTATGGCAATACCAGAAATGCTGCGGAGTATCTGGCGGATGTTTTACAGGAAAAAGGACAGAAAACAGTACTGTATGATCTGGCAAGATGCGATAAAGCAAAAGCTGTTGCTGATGCTTTCCGTTATGACAGACTGGTGTTGGCGGGTATTACTTATAATGGAGACCTCTTCCCCTGCATGCGCAGCTTTATCGAAGGTCTGACCGAGCGTAATTACCAGAATCGTAAGGTGGCAATCATTGAGAACGGGACCTGGGCACCCATGGCAGGCAAACTGATCCTTGGAATGTTTGAAAAAAGCAAGAATCTGACATTTACGGAGACTACGGTAAGCATCAAGTCTGCCATGAATGAGCAGAACAAAGGCGAGATCGGAAAGCTGGCACAGGAGCTTTCCTAAGACTTCGGAGTGGATGTTCCGGCAGAATGGCACGAAGCATATTAGAAAATGAGGATGTAGTTAGTATGGAATATAAAAAAAACGATCGTGTAACGGTAACCATAGAGGATATGGGAAGTGACGGAGAAGGAATCGGTAAAGTAGACGGTTTTACCCTCTTTATCAAAGATGCCGTTATCGGCGATCAGGTGGAAGTCAAGATCATAAAAAGTAAAAAGCACTATGCTTATGCCAGATTAGAGAAGGTGTTACAGCCTTCTCCTTTTCGTGTGGAACCGAAATGTGCATACCACAGACAGTGCGGCGGCTGCCAGTTGCAGGCACTCTCCTACTCCGAGCAGCTGCATTTCAAGGAACAGAAGATCCGCAATAATCTGATCCGGATCGGTGGGTTCGATGCGGAATACATTGATGAACGCATGCAGCCTATTGTAGGCATGGAGGAACCCTTCCACTATCGTAATAAAGCACAATACCCTATAGGAACTGATAGAGACGGTAATGTCATCACCGGTTTCTATGCCGGACGCACCCATACCATCATTGCCAATACGGATTGCGCCCTCGGTGCTTCCGAGAATCAGCAGATCCTCGAAACCATACTCTCCTATATGCGGAAAAATAAAGTAACTGCCTATGACGAAGTCACCAGTAAAGGACTGGTGCGTCATGTATTGATCCGAAAGGGCTTTACCAGCGGACAGTTGATGGTATGTCTGGTCATTAATAAGAAAATGACAAAAATGTCATACCATACTACCGGAGTACAGAAGAATACGAATGAGTTTTTACCAAATCAGGGAGAATTATTGGCTGCACTGGCAGAAATCCAAGGTATGACAAGTGTGTCAGTCAGTATCAATACCGAAAAAACTAACGTGATCATGGGTACAGAGATCCACAATCTCTGGGGTGAAAGTACCATTGAGGATACGATTCACGTAAGAGACATGCAGAAAGAAAATTACCCTTATACCGGAGATGCCCTGACCTTCAAGATATCTCCCCTCTCCTTCTATCAGGTGAATCCCGTACAGACAGAGAAGCTTTACAGTCTGGCTCTGGAATATGCGGGACTGACCGGAAAAGAGACGGTGTGGGATCTCTACTGCGGCATCGGAACCATTTCCCTCTTCCTAGCAGGCAAAGCCAAAAAGGTATGCGGTGTGGAGATCATTCCCCAGGCCATCGACGATGCCAGAGAGAATGCAAAGAGAAACCATATTGAAAATGCTGAGTTTTTCGTGGGCAAAGCAGAGGAAGTCCTGCCGGAATTCTACAAAAAAGCAACCACAGAAGCATCTTCCGATGAAATGCTCCATCCGGATGTGATTGTCGTGGATCCACCCCGAAAAGGCTGTGATGATGCCTGCTTAAACACCATGCTCCGCATGCAGCCCGAACGCATCGTATACGTCAGCTGCGACTCCGCCACCCTCGCCAGAGACCTGAAGATCCTCTGCGATGGTGGATATGAGATCCGGAAGGTCCGGGGCGTGGACCAGTTTGGGATGACTGTGCATGTGGAGACGGTCTGCTTATTGTCCAAACTCCACGAAGCGAAGCATCATGTGAATGTGAGACTTGACATGG
>OLGY01001487.1_pt1 | contig 11903 bp, 10 predicted proteins | sample 1605951 | NCBI WGS metagenome assembly OLGY01 (sample SAMN03283280) | human gut metagenome | biome: human-associated habitat; material: feces | host: Homo sapiens | place: Peru | collected 2012
TCGGTGTAGGTAAGATGAGCTTCGGCGGTCTGGGTAACAATCCTTTCAATCCTGCGCTGGTTGGACGTTGCTTCCTGCTCGTCAGCTTCCCTGCCCAGATGACTTCATGGCCTGTTGCCGGACAGATGCTCAGCTATACAGATGCAACAACAGGTGCTACTCCGCTGGCTATCATGAAGACAGCCATCAAGACTGGCGATGCTTCTCTCCTGAATCAGTTGCCTGATGCGATGAGCATGCTCTTCGGTGCTACAGGCGATACTTTCGGTGCCGGAACTACCGGTGAGGTTTGTGCCGTTGCGCTCTTGCTCGGTTTGGCTTACATGCTCTGGAAGAAGATTATCACCTGGCGCATTCCTGTCAGCATCATCGCTACCGTATTCGTATTCAGCGGTTTGATGCATTTGGCTAATCCTGTTTATGCCAATCCTTTTGCAGTCATCTTCAGCGGCGGTCTGATGCTCGGTGCCATCTTCATGGCTACTGATTACGTTACCTCGCCAATGACTCACAAGGGCATGCTTATCTACGGTGTATGCATCGGTCTGCTGACCATCATCATCCGCAACTGGGGTAGCTATCCGGAAGGTATGTCGTTCGCCATTCTCATCATGAATGCGTTCACACCTCTTATTAACACATACGTTAAACCAAAGCGCTTCGGTGAGAAGCCTGTTAAGAAATAAGGAGGACAGAGACATGCAGAAATTAGAATCATCATTAAAGAACATGGTGCTTGTGCTGGTGGGCGTTGCGCTCATCGTAGGTGCTGTTCTTGCATATATCAATCATCTTACATCTGGTCCTATCGCCGAGAAGGCAGCACAGAGTCTGGCTGCCGGCATTAAGAGTGTGATGGGTACAGAAGAACTCCAGGTGGCTGAGCCTGAAGAGGTAAAGCAGGAGTTTGGCGGAAAGGAATTCTCTTTCACTATCCACAAGTGCTCTGACAAGAGCGGCAAGCAGCTGGGTGCTGCCGTAGAGAGTACTACCGGCGGTTTCGGTGGCGATCTGAAGGTGCTCGTAGGTTTCGATACTGAGGGCAAGATTATGGGTTATACTGTGCTTCAGGCTTCAGAAACTCCAGGTTTGGGTGCCAAGGCAACTACCTGGTTCCAGAAGGACGGAAAGGGTAGCATCATTGGTAAGACTCCAAAGGATGGCGACCTCCACGTATCTAAGGACGATAAGAGTGGCAATGCCGTAGACGCCATCACCGCTTCTACCATTACCAGCCGCGCCTTCCTCAAGGCTATCAACCAGGCTTATGCCGTTTATGCCAAGAAGGATGTTGACGGCGAGAGTGGTGCATCTAAAGTTGAACATAACGAAAAGAAAGGATAAACCGATATGAGTAATGTTAAGATTTTGATGAACGGACTCATCAAGGAGAATCCAACCTTCGTGTTGCTTCTCGGTATGTGTCCTACTTTGGCTACAACAACCAGCGCTATCAATGGTCTCTCTATGGGATTGGCTACCATGGCAGTGCTGATCTGTACCAACTTTGTTATCTCCTGTATCAAGAAGATTACACCCGATATGGTTCGCATCCCTGTGTTTATCGTAGTGATTGCAGCCTTCGTTACTATCCTTCAGATGGTGATGAGCGCTTATGCTCCTGACAGCATCAACCAGGCATTGGGTATTTATATTCCGCTGATTGTAGTAAACTGTATTATTCTGGGTCGTGCAGAGAGTTTCGCTGCCAAGAATTCTCCGGTTGCCAGTCTGTTTGATGGCATTGGTTGCGGTTTGGGTTTCACGCTCGGTCTTACCATTCTCGGTAGTGCCCGTGAGATTCTCGGTGCCGGAAGCGTATTCGGAATCACCCTGTTGCCAGAGACCACCAACATTCTGGTGTTCATTCTGCCTCCTGGAGCGTTCCTCACATTGGGATACATTATTGCTATATTTAATAAGGTTAAGAAATAGAAATTATGGAATATTTATTGATATTTATCTCTGCGATATTCGTTAACAACATCGTCTTGTCGCAGTTCCTCGGTATTTGTCCGTTCCTGGGCGTATCGAAGAAAGTTGATACAGCCATCGGAATGGGTGGTGCCATCGCCTTTGTCTTGACCCTGGCAACCATCATTACCTGGTGTGTTCAGAAGTATGTGCTCGATCCGTTCGGCTTGCAATATCTCCAGACCTTGGCTTTCATCCTCGTGATTGCAGCCTTGGTTCAGATGGTAGAGATTATCCTGAAGAAGGTTTCTCCTGCGCTTTATCAGGCGCTCGGTATTTTCCTTCCGCTCATTACCACCAACTGTGCCGTTCTCGGTGTAGCCATCCTGGTGATTCAGAAGGATTACAATCTCCTTGAGAGCGTGGTTTACGCCTTCTCTACCGCTCTCGGTTTTGCCCTGGCGCTTATCGTTTTCGCCGGCATTCGCGAACAGCAGGCTTTGGTCCGTATTCCTAAGGGCATGCAGGGCGTAGCTATCGTCATGGTAACTGCAGCGCTCCTCAGCCTTGCCTTCATGGGATTCTCGGGCGTAGATGGCGGTTTGAAATCGCTCTTCGGATTGGAGTAATTCTTTTACTTAAAGTTGATAAAATAATAATGGGAATTTGCGAACGGTGTAACCCGATGCAAATTCCCATTTTCTGTACTTGATTTTTCTTACTCTCTTACTTGAGGTACTTGGTTTCTTAACTCTCTTACTTGAGGTCTTGATTTTTAACTCTCTGTTTTATAAACTTGAAATTATAACTCTTTCTGTTTCTTATCTTCTGTGTCCGAAGCTTCCACCGCCATTGCTCTTGCTAGGTGTAGAAGAGCGAGGGGTGAAACCGCCACCTGTAGAACGGTTGCCGGAACCGCTGCTGAATGAACGGCTCATGCTGCTGCGGTTGCCCCCGAAGATATTACTTCTTCCGCTTCCGAAGCTGCTGTTGTTCTGGCGGCTGCTGTTTCCGAAACCACGGTTGTTGCTGGTGCTGCTGTTGCTGCTTCCGAAACCGCGGTTAGGGCGACTGTTGCTGTTGCCGAAACCGCCATTGTTCTGTGGGCGGTCGTTGTTATTTCTGAAGCCTCCGTTGTTATTTCCGAAGCCTCCGTACTGAGGGCGGCTGCTGTTTCCGAAGCCAGCGTTGTTGTTAGGGCGGCTTGCATTACCGAAACCACGGTTTGGGTTCATCTGAGGTCTGTTCTCGCGGTTCATGTTGCCGAAAGATCTTCCTCTGCCGTAATCACCACGGTTGAATCCGTCTCTCATACCTACTCTAGGATGTCCACCAGGGTGAGGTCCGCCGAAACTTCTTCCGTAATACCAGCTTCTGTTTCCGTTTACTCTCCAGCTATGACCTCCACGGTAAGAAACGTAGAAGTGAGGGCGACCGAAGTAGAAGTAGTCGCGGCGAGGATAGCGGGCGTAGATGCCGAAGTGCCAGTAACCTGCGTTCCAGTAGAGCGGACGGTAGAAGTAGGTGGCATTGATATATGTTCTATACTGCCAGTCGAGCAGGATGTAGCTCAAATCCATGTTGCGCTGGCGCCAGTAAGCACCATAGAGGTCATCGTATGTATCTACACTCATCAGGTAGTCGAGGTTTACCTCGTAAGCTGCCTCATACTGGTCTTCCGTAAGATTGAGCTCGTAAGCCATCTTGTCTGTCAGGAAGAGAGCCTGCTGTCTTGCCTGCTCATAACTCATTGCAGAAGCGGTAGTGAATGTCATCATGAACATGGCTACCAGAGCTATTATCATTCGTTTCATAATCGTATACTTTTTAATTGTTATACTTCATGTTTCTTTTTTCTGGTGCAAAGATACGATGTTTTTTGTTCTCTCGGGCGGGATTTCCCCTAAAGGGGTGGGGGAAAATCCCTACATCTTTATTTCGGGGCTGCGGAGTACTATATATAATAAGGTGTAGAACCGGGGTGGAGCGTAAAGGTTTGCGTGAAGATTTTCGCAGTTTTTGGAACAATCAAACGAAATATTTACTACCTTTGCACTCAGAAAAACAATCTGATGAATAGATTGGAATTTAAAACGAAAAGTAAAATAATAAAAAACAAAATAAACAAATCATGAAAGAGCTAAAAGCATTAAACAAGCGCACTGCTCCTAAGAGCGTCGCTCCAGAGAAAATCATTCAGTTTGGTGAAGGTAACTTCCTCCGTGCATTCGTGGATTGGATTGTATGGAACATGAATAAGAAGACCGACTTCAACGGTTCTGTCGTTGTAGTTCAGCCATTGGCTGGTGGTATGGTTGACTGGTTGAACGGTCAGGACTGCCTCTATCACGTAAACCTTCAGGGTAAGGAGAACGGCCAGGCAATCAATACATTGGAGCGTATCGACGTTATCAGCCGTGCGTTGAACCCATATTCTCAGAACCAGGCATTCATGGCTTTGGCTGAGCAGCCAGAGATGCGTTTCATCATCTCTAACACAACAGAGGCTGGTATTGCATTCGATGACTCTTGCAAGTTTACAGATGCTCCTGCAGCTTCTTATCCAGGCAAGTTGGTTCAGCTCCTGTTCCACCGCTACAAGTTCTTCGAGGGCGACCCAACCAAGGGTATGATCCTGATGCCATGTGAGTTGATCTTCCTGAACGGTCACCACCTCAAGGAGTGTATCTATCAGTATATCGAGCTTTGGAAGGAAGATATGGGTGCTGATTACGAGGGCTTCAAGGAGTGGTTCACAAACCACTGCTACGTTTGCGCTACATTGGTAGACCGCATCGTTCCTGGTTTCCCACGCGACACCATCAAGGAGATTCAGCAGAAGGTTTGCTACAAGGACAACCTCGTAGTAAAGGCAGAGAGCTTCCACCTCTGGGTTATCGAGAAGGCAGAGAATATGACTGTAGAGCAGATGCAGGAAGAATTCCCTGCTCACAAGGCTGGTTTGCACGTACTCATCACCGACAACGAGAAGCCATACCACGAGCGTAAGGTAACTCTGCTTAATGGTCCTCACACAGTGTTGAGCCCTGTAACATACCTCAGCGGTGTAAATATTGTACGTGATGCTTGTGAACACCCAGTATTGGGCAAATATATCCACAAGGTACAGTTCGACGAATTGATGCAGACTCTTAACTTGCCAATGGAAGAGTTGCAGAAGTTTGCTTCCGACGTATTGGAGCGCTTCGAGAACCCATTCGTTGACCATCAGGTAACAAGCATCATGCTCAACTCATTCCCTAAGTATGAGACTCGCGACCTCCCAGGTGTAAAGGTATACTTGGAGCGTAAGGGTGAGTTGCCACAGGGATTGGTATTCGGTTTGGCTGCTATCATCACTTACTACAAGGGTGGCAAGCGTGCTGATGGTGCTGAGATTAAGCCACAGGACGACCAGAAGATTATCGACAAGCTGACAGAGTTGTGGGCTACTGGCGATACTCAGAAGGTGGCTGAGGGTGTTCTTGCTTTCGACTACATCTGGAAGGAAGACCTCAACAAGACTGTTCCTGGCTTAACAGAGTTGGTTAAGAAGGACCTCGACCTCATCCAGGAAAAGGGTATGCTTGAGGCTGTTAAGACCATCCTGTAATAAAATTCTAAGATTCCTAAGATAATTTTAGATAATAAGGCAAAGAGGATTTCTCCTTCGGGAGAATCCTCTTTTTCTTTATCCCCAACTCTCGTAAGCATCGTGCAGAACCCAACGGCACGTTTCATCCAACCAACATTCAAGCACCTAAATATCTGGAATACGAACAACAATGAAAAATCAATTCAATTTATTTTTAAAATTCTTCATGGCGTGCATCTTGCTATGCACCGCAACCCACAGCAAAGCTCAAACAAAGGGTTACTACACCCAGTATTATGGAAAACAACCAGACCTCGTAGAAAAGGCTCGTCAATGGGCGGAGTCGGGCGAATGGCGCAATGGCTTTCAGCAAGCTAAACCCCACAGCAGCGTGAACCTCGTAGACTTCTATCTGCAATATCATAAAAACCCGAAGCAATGGAAAGCACTCTTCAACTATCTGGCTCATACCGACCTGCTCGCCATCGAAAAGGGTAAGCACAAAATACCCGGTACACAACTGGTGGTAAGTGTAGAAGACTCACAGAACGCACCCTTGGCAAAAAGAAAGAGCGAAAGCCATAACCACCACATAGACTTCCAGTATGTCGTGAAAGGAACAGAACGCTTTGGCATCATAGACCATTACACAAGCACCCCCAACAGCAAGTACCGCCCCGACGTGATACACTATGACTATCAGGCTGACAAAGCTTGCTTCTATGATAGCAATCCTGATGAATTCTTTATTTTCTTTCCGCGCGACTGGCACATAGCTAAAGTGGCAAATGATACTAACGACCAACAAATCAGAGTGATAGTCATCAAGGTGGATTATATGGATTAAGGAATTAGGGTGCAAAGATTACATTTTTTTTGCTATTATGAATATTTTTTAGTAACTTTGCACCCAAATTTTGAAAAATATAACACAATAATGAAGGCTTTCAACATTCAGTCAAAGTTGTTTTCTTGTATGAAGACTTATAACAAGAAAACATTCATGTCCGACTTGATGGCTGGTATCATCGTGGGTATCGTAGCCCTTCCATTGGCCATTGCGTTCGGTATTGCATCAGGAGTAACACCAGAAAAGGGTATCATCACAGCTATTGTAGCAGGTCTCGTTATCTCGCTTTTCGGAGGTAGCAAGGTGCAGATAGGCGGCCCTACAGGTGCGTTTATCATCATCATCTATGGCATCATTCAGAAGTATGGTTTCGAGGGACTTACTATCGCCACACTGATGGCAGGTTTCTTTCTACTTCTCTTTGGTTTGCTCCACTTAGGCACCATCATCAAGTACATCCCCTATCCTATTGTTGTGGGATTCACCAGTGGTATTGCCGTCACGATCTTTACTACTCAAATCAAGGACCTCTTTGGACTGACACTACCCTCTAACCCTTCCGACTTTATTGAGAAATTGGGAGTGTACCTACAGAACTTCGACACCATTGACCCATGGTGCGCCATTATTGGTGTGGCGAGTGTGTTGGTTATTGCCATCACTCCTCGTTTCAGCAAGAAAATACCTGGTTCGCTTATAGCCATCATCCTGATGACGGTAGTGGCATTACTGCTCAAAAATTACGCAGGCATCTCAAGCATCGAGACTATAGGCGACCGCTTCTCTATAAGCAACGAACTCCCTTCTGCTCAAGTTCCCAACATGAACTGGGAAACCATCAAGAGTTTAGTATCACCAGCCATAACCATCGCCATCTTAGGAGCCATAGAGTCTTTACTCTCAGCCACTGTGGCTGATGGTGTCATTGGCGACCATCACGACTCCAACACTGAGTTGATGGCACAGGGATTGGCAAACATCGCCTCTCCTCTCTTTGGCGGTATTCCTGCCACAGGTGCCATTGCCCGCACCATGACCAATATTAACAATGGTGGCAAAACACCTATAGCAGGCATCATCCATGCCGTGATACTGCTGCTCATCTTCCTCTTCCTCATGCCTTTAGCCAAGTACATCCCTATGGCTTGTTTAGCAGGCGTTCTCGTCGTAGTGTCTTATGGAATGAGTGGCTGGCGCTCTTTCTTGGCTGTAATGAAGAATCCTAAGAGCGATATTACTGTATTGCTCATCACCTTCTTCCTTACCATCATCTTCGACCTCACCATCGCCATCGAGGTGGGACTCATCATCGCCTGCCTACTCTTTATGAAGCGTATGTCAGAAACCACTGACGTAAAAGCCATCACCGAGGAGATAGACCCCAACTTAGAGTCAGAATTCTCTACTGGAAACTTAGATCACCTCATCATTCCTAAGGGTGTGGAAGTATACGAAATCAATGGTCCTTACTTCTTTGGAGCAGGTAATAAATTTGAAGAAATTATGGCCTCTTTCGGCGATCGCCCACAAGTGAGAATCATCCGTATGCGTAAAGTTCCCTTTGTAGACTCTACGGGCATTCACAACCTTACAAGCCTGTGCGAGATGAGCCAGAAGGAAGGCATCCAGGTGGTGCTTTCTGGTGTAAGAGAGAAAGTAAACGCTCAGTTGGAGCACGCTGGTTTCTATCACCTCATCGGTGAAGAAAACATCTGTAGCCACATCAACTTGGCACTGAAACGCGCCAATGAAATCATAGCTAAATAAAGAAACATCATGGACAACAATAGCAACCATAAAAATATAGAGCAGGTCTTCCAGAAAGACCTGCATCAATATCTCCTCACTGTGGGGCGCATCGACGAACACTTGCCCGAAGCTCCAGATATTGAAGCACTATGGCAAAAAATTGGTGAGAGCTATCTGCCCGATGCTATGCGCGAGTTTAGTAAGTACCCCACTGTAGCCTTAGGTTGGATTATGTTTGTGGGTATGGCCATAGCAAAATATTGGGACGAAGACTGGGAACTCTATAGCAAAGTAGATAATCTATACCTCTATCTACGCGACCGCATTGACTTCGACCACATGGACGACTATATCTGCCAGCAAGTTCTTCTGTTGGACGAGAATGCACACAAGGCTTTATCAAACATCGTTGCCGAATGTGCAGCGCGTACTTACAATACGCTCATCCATCAGGGATTAGAGCCTGGCACAGAGGCAGCCTTTAGGGGCTTCATCGCTGCCCTACACCAGATGTATTTGATGGGAGCTGCAGTGCAGTTGAACTCCATGGGCTATCACATGACGAGATTATAAAGGGAAGTTAGAGAAGTTCGAGAAGTTAAAGCCATATGCTTTATAGCTAAATATACAACAAAAAAGGCTATTGGCTATAACTTCTAACGACCGAAGGGAGTGATAACTTCTGTAACTTCAGTACTTAATAAAAGCAGAGGAAGGGAATGAGCTAAAACTCATTCCCTTCTTCTTTGATCACACTGGGCCCATCAATCAGTTCGGGAGCAGGCTTGTTGCGGTTTACGTCACGGTAAGCCTGGCGTAAGTCGCCAAGCCCAATATCGATACTTTTATTCACAGGACGATCTTTGTCCGACAAACTATGAGAGAAGAGCCACTCATAGGTTTTCTTGAGATAAAAGATGCGAGCTGGTGCTCCATGATTGGCACCAGGTAGCCAGTCATAGAGCAGTCGGCTGTCATCACCGCTCTTTTTCAGTTTCTCCACCACTACCTTAGATTGCTTTACGGGTACGGCTCTGTCGGCAGTGCCATGAATAATCCAAAAAGGCAACTTACCCAATCCACTTACATCCTTGAGCGAGGTGCCTCCACAAAGCGCCATTCCTGCTGCTATGCGGTCGGGGTAAGTACCACAGACATCCATCGTACCATATCCACCTAAGCTCATGCCCAACACATACACACGTGTGGTATCGCATGGGTAATTGCGCCTTACCCAGTCGAACACATCCATAATCTTTTTAGGGCTCCATGCTCCACCAGGGTTTTGTGGTACTATTGTCAGCGCATCTATGTCTCTTCCTTTCACAATGGCATCGAGTGGACCATAGCGGCGCACTCTCGCTAAATCTCTTCCACAAAGGCTGGCTCCATGTAGGAAGATGATGACCGGCGTCTGTTCTTGAGAATAAAAATAATCCACGGGAGTATAAACCCAGAAGTTGTAGCCTCCTGGTATAGAATCTTTAACGGCTCTGAGGAAATCGTAAGCCGATACCTTCAGAGCCGTCAATGACAATACGATTGCAAAAAGTATTTTCTTCATATTTTTGATATTCGTTACTGAATCGTGAACTTACGAATGCCAAAATTACAAATTATCTTCTTGAATCACAAATTATTTCAATTACTTTGCAACACGTTAATAGGTGTTCACATACCACAAACAAAGTCAGCGTTGCTCCTTTTTACAGGATTTCTCTTATCGACGCAAGAACTTCTGTGCTGTAGTGCTTCCATCCTTGCCCTTGATGAGCACGATGTACATGCCCTTGACAAGGGCTGAGGTGTTGACAAACTGAGAGTCTGTAGAGCCTGCCACCTTCTTGCCGTCAGTACTGTAAACCTGGAGAGAGGCTATGTCACCATAGACAATCAGTCCATTGGTGGTCTGGTACATCTGATAGGTCTTTGTGGCGCTCTCCTTTTCTACTTGATCGATGCTCGAAACGATTGGGTTGCCATCTTCGTCCACCTCCTGGTAAACACCCAGGGTCAAGTCGGTAAGATACATATCGCCACCACCATTATTGGTTAATTTCACTACAATAGACTTTTTCTCTATCTTACCCACCTTGGCTTTCACGTCAACCAAAGCAGTGCCTTCCTTCAAACTGACAGATGAAGTTCCAGACTGAGAGTTGTCTACATAATGCCAATCTATAACGAGCGTGCGTCCACCCGTACAATAGATGTTAGACTGCATCTGGGCAAGCGAAGGCAAGGTAAATTCCACGCTGGTTTTCTGTGGAATCCTATATGCACCATAAGTACCAGTATACTTCTTGCCTCTCTCGGTGTTTTCATCCACGTAAATCACAGGACTCTTACCATCCGAGCCCTTACCATAATACTTAGGGTTCACGCCATCTGCTGTGCCAGCTGTAATGTACTTCTTCACCTCATCAGCTATCACCTCATCCTGGAAGAGATAATTGTTGACAACGGTTGTGGTCACCCAGTTTTTTCCATCGCTTGGCTCAGGAATGGCATCTTCCACCGTACCGTCGTTCACGGGCATTTTGAGTGTATAAGCATTGTCATCGCCACCATATTCGTATGGACCATAGTCGGGAGCCTTGCCCACGTAAGGGATGTTGAGGGTGACAGACCAGTTCAGTGGGGCATTATCCGCATATTCGTATGCAGCCTTATGAGCATCCACTGTCTTGAAATCTGTAATCGGAGTACCTGCATCAATCAGCTTGCTGCCAGCTTTCAGACGACCAAACTTCAAAGGCAACTCTCCGTTATCCTGACGGGCACTGATGCCTGTCTCGTAGCTCAAGTCCTCGTACTCGGAAGAATAGTCATTGATTTTTTTGCCATAGGAAGTACCATTGCTACTTGCCTTTTCACCCAAAGGATTGGTGTTATCGAGTGTGGTCCAGGTACAGTATTCGATGTCTGGCGCCTTAGTGAAAGCAGAGTTACGTTCCATCTTTTGTGAGCCATAGGCAAAGCCCACGCAGTTGCGCAGCACCCAGTTGCCATAGTCGGGTGCCTCCATATTGTAACCATAGTTAATGCCATTACCGAACGCTAAGTTGTTGATGAGATAAGATCCCTCGCGATGATGGTTTTGGTCGAATCCTTTCTTGGCGTGGAATGCGGCAATACAGTTTTTGAATACATGAGCACCTGTTGAGGTACCGCCCTGCTTGCATCCTCCCATCTTGAATCCATTGGCATTACCCTTGTCAAAACCATTATTCAAGCACCAGCAGTTGTCTACAACAATAGGGAAAACCGTATAGTAAAGATCCCATCCATCGTCAGAGTTGTGCCATGCACGGCAACCATGAAACTCATTACCAGGACCAGGATACAGCTTGATAGCGAATCCGTCGGCATTACCACCGTTGGTCCATGGGTCGTGATTATCGTAAGCATCACAGTTGACGATGATATTGTAGCGACCATATTTAAACTCGGTGTTGCGGGTGTTGTTGCCTTTATCGTCCTTTCCGAAACCTTGCTGCAATCCTGTGTCTTCATTGCCATAGAAGCGGCAAAGCTCCACTACGCAGTAACTACCCTCAAGTTTCATACCATTATCAGCAGAGTTACAGATATCGAGACCACGATAATGCCAGTAGTTAGCACCTATCTTGTGCATGATACCTCGGTTGTTAGCAGCTACATTCTTGTCTGTACGTGGCTGTCCAGCGAAGTCGAATACAGGACGCTCTGTGTCACCAGGATAGGCAAACACACAGATACGCTTGTCTGCAGTACCTGTCTCAGTCACATTGATGGTTTGTGAAAGATGGTAGG
>OLGY01001489.1_pt1 | contig 11897 bp, 8 predicted proteins | sample 1605951 | NCBI WGS metagenome assembly OLGY01 (sample SAMN03283280) | human gut metagenome | biome: human-associated habitat; material: feces | host: Homo sapiens | place: Peru | collected 2012
CAGTTTAGGACAGGTGTGGGCGGTGAAGCATGCTATCGATGTGGCTTCGCATGCCGTGCAGGGCAATATCTATTGGGCTGTGGCATTGATGGGTGGACTGATATTATGCGATTTCGCACTCAACATCTCTGGCATCTGGATAAGAAACCTCCTGGGCATCAAGGCGCAGAACCGTATGCAGCAACGTATGCTCGACCGCATCCTTCGCTCGGAGTGGCAGGGCAGGGAGCGCCTTCATTCGGGGGATGTGCTCAACAGGCTTGAGGGGGATGTGTCGCAAGTGGTAGGCTTCCTTACCGAGACTATTCCAAGTACCTTGAGCGTCCTGGCGCTTTTCCTCAGCGCCTTCTTCTATCTCTTCTCCATGGATAAGCTCTTGTCGGTAGTCATCGTCGTTATGATACCCATCTTCCTGGCTTTCAGCAAGGTGTATATGGGCAAGATGCGATTCCTGACCCGTCAGGTGCGCGATTCCGACAGTAAGGTTCAGAGTGTGCTGCAGGAAACCATCCAGCACCGCATGCTTATCAAGACCTTGGAGAGTAACAGTGTCATGGTGGAACGGTTGGAGAACACTCAGTGCGAGCTTCGCTCCAAAGTGGTGCGTAAGACCATATTCAGTGTGTTCAGCAACTTGGTTCTTAACTTTGGCTTTGCCTTGGGCTATCTGGTGGCATTCCTTTGGGCTGCCGTGCGCATGAGTGCAGGCTCGCTTACCTTTGGCGGCATGACTGCCTTTCTGCAGCTTGTCAACAAGATACAGGGTCCGGCACGCAACCTTGCCAAGCTGGTTCCTGCCTTTGTCGGGGTGTTTACTGCTGCCGAACGACTCATGGAGTTGGAGGAAAATCCATTGGAGGAACAGGGTGAGCCAATAGAGATAGACTCGCCTTGCGGCATTCGCCTTGAGGGAGTGAGTTATGCCTACAAGGCAGAGCAGTCTGAGGACGACTCAGCTTCCGATGCCCGCAATGTCATTCATCAGCTCGATTTCGATTTCACACCAGGCAGCTGTACTGCTATCTTGGGTGAGACAGGTGCCGGCAAGACGACTCTTGTTCGCCTTATCCTGGCTCTGCTTCGTCCGCAGCAAGGTCAGCTCTCTATATATAATAAGGTGAAGAGTCAGACGCTCACTCCGCTTCATCGATGCAACTTTGTTTATGTGCCTCAGGGCAACACGTTGATGAGCGGAACTATCCGCGACAATCTGCGGTTGGGTAAGCTCGATGCTACTGATGAGGAGATGGTGGAGGCTCTGCATAAGAGTTGCGCCGACTTTGTGATGGAGTTGCCTGCAGGCTTGGATACTCTTTGCAGCGAACAGGGAGGAGGACTGAGTGAAGGACAGGCACAGCGTATTGCCATAGCCCGCAGTCTGTTGCGCAATCGCAGCATCATGCTTTTTGATGAGGCTACGAGTGCCCTTGACCCAGAAACCGAGCGCCAGCTATTGCAGAACATCCTGTCTTCTCACGACAAGACCATCATCTTCATTACCCATCGTCCTGCTGTGGTCGACTATTGCGACCAGGTGCTCAGAATAGAGCGCACCAACAACAGTTGAATATTTCCTCTTCAAGAGTGAGGGTGACATAACCGAATGTCTTCTATGCTCAGTCCTGTGGCTTGGGAAATAATTTCCAAAGGAATGTTCTGTGAAAGCAGGTTGCGGGCTATTGCTTTTTTCTCTTCAGCTCTTCCCTCAGCTCTTCCCTCAGCTCTTCCCTCAGCTCTTCCTTCAGCTCTTCCCTCAGCTCTTCCTTCAGCTCTTCCTTCAGCTCTTCCCTCAGCTCTTCCTCTTGCTTTTCCATCAGCATATCCATCTTCGCGAGCACCCTGAAGCACAGAGATAGTATCGCGATACTTTCTCAGTCCTTCATCGTATTTCATGCGCTCTTGTCTTGACAGAGCAGCTACATCGGCTATATCTTCCAGCTTCTTGAATACTGCATTCTGTGCAGCCCAAGGTAGTCTTGTTAATGTTTCCATATTCTTCAATACAAAAATCCAACGTTCAAATTCATTCTCACACTCATCAGCTTCCTTATTAAATAAAGGTAGCTGCATATATGTCATGCGTATCTTGTCAGAAAAATCATCATTTGTTTCCTTATCCTTCAACACTACGTCTGTTCTGAACTTTTGTTTAAAGTCCATAGGACAGAAGTTGAGAAAGGCTACAAGATACACAGCATCTATGCCATAGTTCCATCCTGATCCTCTTTCGCCTTGGCGAGCTATTGCCTCAGAGACATAGTAGATACTGCGGTTCTTGAAATAAGGTTGCGACTTATTTTGCATTTCCACAATAATCTTCTTGCCCTCATCGGTCTCGCAATAGATATCATATATTAGCGAGCGGTCGTCTTCGTACAGAGCAGGCTGCTCTTTGTCGAGAAAACTAAGGTTCACGATATGTTCCTCGCCTGCCAGCAAGTTGTTGAGGAAGTCGAGCAACAGAGGTTTTGATATCTCCTGACCGAAGATTCGCTTAAAGCCTATGTCGGTAAAGGGGTTTATGAATTGTGCCATAGCTATGTGGATAAGTTATTCTTTTTGCAAAAATAAGCAATTCACTCAACACATCCAAATTCTTTAGATTATTTTTACTAAGCATAATCATAAACTAATTAAATTGATATTATATCGTTACTCTAAATGTAATTATTTTATCTTTTATCTATATTTAGCCATTGTGTGTGGCAATAGATAGGCGGTATTGCTTTGTTTGATATAGTAGTCGGCGTAAGCATTTTCTATTGCAGCCATAATGCGAGTTTCGGCATTGTTCTCCCACATCCTGAATTCCACATCCTCCTCATATCCATGAGCAAAAGCTTTTAGCTTATCAATGTTGAAATCAGAGCTCATCACTCCCACCATCTCTCTCTCTGCATCCACAGCATTACATACTTGTTCTACATGGGCAGGGATCATCATGCAAGGTTTGCCCATGTACAGAGCTTCGCATACACTCTCAAAGCCGGCAGTAGTAGCATAAGCCTTGCAGCCAGCCATGTACTTAAGGAATTTCACATCGTTGATACGATGAAAAGTCAGAGTGTTGTCAATCTTTAGTTCTTCAGGCGCATCTTTCTTATCCCAAAAGAAATGCAGATGAGTGCGTGGATGCTTATAGTGCCAAGCTTTCACATCCTCTGCAAATCCTGCATTTAGAATGTAGCCCATGATGTAGTCGCCATGATGGCGCACTACCGTCTTAGCCTCTTCGCGAAGCAATGGTGGCACAACCTTTATTCCATGTACAGGTGTGTCACTATTGTCACGGATAGAGAGAGCCAACTTTGAAGATGCTCCAATGCAAGTTATTTGAGTAAATAGTTTCAATAGAGATTCAGGTAAAGGATATTTCTTCGGCATCTGGAACGAAGGGTGAAGAAAAAGATATTGATGAGCTATGCAAATTTCAGGAATACCAAAATGAAATAGGGAATAAGTAATGCCACACAACACCTCATAGAAGTTGATAATGATATCAGCCCCACTTTCCTCGATTTGCTTTCTTATAAAATTGATACTTGAAAGATACGAAGGTATCAACAACGAGTTGTAGCCAATAGAACGCAACAGGTTAAACCTGCGATTATCCTTTGATGGTAAGAAGTTTGGACTCAAAAACATCTCTATCGGACTTTCTATCTGAGTCTTGAAAAACTCAGGAATCTCTCTGTTCTTACTCTTTCCTACCAACACCTTTACAACTTCATGCCCTTCGCGCAGTAACTGCTGTTTTAGAGCCAATGCTTGGGTCAAGTGTCCTCTACCTTCCCCTTGAACTACAAAAATTACCTTCATCTTTTCTACATCTTATATATTGTTATCATTATGTCCTCCTTTTTTTCGTTGCAAAGATATTCTGTCTATGTTGCAAAGCAATGATGATAGGGTGAAGAAAAGATGAAGATAGTTGTATGTAATTACACCTATATTATATATGGTGATTCACTAGATTTCACTAACCCTTAACAAAGATAAGCTGCATTCGGGAATCCCAAAACAAAAACTTACTTTTTTGTTTTGTTATTCCACTCATTTGCATTATCTTTGCAATTGAAAGATGCTTTTTTGAGTATTCTTGTCTTTGCAAAACCTAATAAATAATACAATGATTACTAATTACGAACTACGTTATGCAGCACATCCTGTAGATGCAAAATCTTATGATACCACACGCTTGCGCAAGGATTTCCTTATAGAAAATCTCTTTGTTAAAGATGAGGTTAATATGGTATACTCTATGTACGACCGTATGGTGGTAGGTGGCGCTATGCCTAAAGATGAGGCTTTACTTCTTGAAGCTATCGACCCCTTAAAAGCTCCTTATTTTACTACACGTCGTGAAGTCGGCATTTTTAACGTAGGTGGCGGCAATGCTATTGTGAAAGTTGACGACAAAACATTCTCGCTTGCTTTCAAAGAGGCTTTGTATATTGGAAGTGGTGACAGAAATGTTGTCTTCGAAAGCGAAGATAAGGCAAATCCTGCAAAACTATATTTCAATAGCGCTGTGGCTCATACTTCATACCCATGTAAGAAAATCACAAAGGCTGATGCAGTAAGCGTTAAGATGGGAGCATTGGAGACCTCTAATGAGCGTACTATCAATAAGATGATAGTAAACCAGGTGTTACCAACATGTCAGCTACAGATGGGAATGACAGAACTTGCACCAGGTTCTGTATGGAACACAATGCCTGCGCATGTTCATAGTCGTCGTATGGAGGCTTATTTTTATTTCGATATGCCTGAAGACCAAGCTGTCTGCCATTTTATGGGCGAACCACAAGAAACACGCCATATTTGGATGAAGACCAATGAGGCTGTGCTTTCACCAGAATGGAGCATCCACTCTGCTGCAGCTACACATAACTATACTTTTATTTGGGGTATGGGAGGCGAAAACCTTGATTATGGCGATCAAGACTTCTTTGCAATCACAGACTTGAAATAATAATTTAGAGTTTTAGTCAATAGAATAGCTTGACATCAATAATTATAAATAAAAGACCTAAAAATGCCGTTTTTGGATTAACTAAAATATATAACAATGACAAGTTTAAAAGATTTTTCACTTGAGGGCAAGAATGCCTGGATTACAGGTGCCTCTTATGGTATCGGTTTCAACATTGCGTCAGCTTTCGCTGCTGCTGGTATCAAAACAATCGTCTTCAACGACATCAAGCAGGAGCTCGTTGATCGTGGTCTCGCAGCTTACAAAGAAGCAGGTATCGAGAATGTAAAGGGTTACGTTTGTGATGTTACAAACGAGGAGCAGGTTGCTGAACTCGTTAAGACTATCCATGAGGAAGTTGGTCAGATCGACATCTTGGTAAACAACGCAGGTATCATTAAGCGTATTCCTATGCATGAGATGAAGCGTGCTGAATTCCAGCAGGTTATCGATATCGACCTCGTAGGTCCATTCATCTGCTCAAGCGCTGTTATCCCTGAGATGATGGAGCGTCGTGAGGGTAAGATTATCAACATCTGCTCTATGATGAGTGAGCTTGGTCGTGAGACTGTTTCTGCATACGCAGCTGCTAAGGGTGGTTTGAAGATGCTTACTCGCAACATCTGCTCTGAGTATGGTGAGTACAACATTCAGTGTAATGGTATTGGCCCTGGCTACATCGCTACTCCTCAGACAGCTCCTCTTCGTGAGCGTCAGCCAGACGGTAGCCGTCACCCATTCGATAGCTTCATTTGCGCTAAGACTCCAGCTGGTCGCTGGCTCGATCCTTCTGAGCTTGGTGGTCCTGCAGTATTCTTGGCTTCTAAGGCTTCTGATGCTGTTAATGGTCACGTATTGTATGTTGATGGTGGTATCCTCGCATACATCGGTAAGCAGCCAAAGTAATAAACGCTTAAATATAGAACAATAAAAAAGGACATGCCATGCGGCATGTCCTTTTTATGTAAGTAAAAAAAGTTGCGGAATTATTAGAGGGCGTTAGCCAATTCTGCACCAGCCTTGAACTTAGCAACCTTCTTTGCCTCGATAGTGATAGTCTCCTTTGTTCTTGGGTTGATACCCTGACGAGCTGGACGTTCTGTTACAGCGAATGTACCAAAACCTACGAGCTGTACCTTATCACCTGCTACAAGTGCATTCTTGATAGCCTCTGTTGTAGCATCCAAAGCCTTCTTTGCATCAGCCTTGCTAATACCTGCAGAAGCTGCGATGTTGTCGATTAATTCAGTCTTGTTCATAATTTTGTAAATGTAAAATTGATAATTATTTGGTTTGTTCTATATTCTGCTGACAAATATAGTTTATTCTTTTCATAAATCAAACAAAATTCTAAAAAAAATGATATAATTAGATATAAATAATGAATTTTTGCCTTAAAAGGCTTGTAAGTGTGTTGAATAACAGAGTTTTTTAGTACTTTTGCAGCCATAAAATAAAAAACATCATTTAGCAATTGAATTTATAAGTTTATGCGCAATATACCAACAATAACAAAGAATCTTCTCATCATCAACATATTAGCGTTTCTCGCTATGTATGTTTTGAAGGGAGCTATGGGCGTAGACCTCAACAATATGCTGGGTTTGCATTTCTTTATGGCTTCCGACTTCCAAGTATACCAGCTAGTGACATATATGTTTATGCATGCCAACTTTGAGCATATTCTGTTCAATATGTTTGCATTGTGGATGTTTGGTTGTGTGGTTGAGAATGTATGGGGACCAAAGAAGTTTCTTTTTTATTACATTTTCTGTGGTGTCGGTGCAGGAATGCTGCAAGAGATAGCACAATTCTTCTCTGTATATTTAGAGTTCAACGCTCAGCAGCCAATGGGACTATTTGAGGCATTTGGATGGATGTCTAAATTGTCGCATCAGCTTAATGGACTTACCACGGTAGGAGCTTCTGGAGCCATCTATTCTATATTGTTGGCTTTCGGTATGCTTTTCCCAGAAGAGCGTATATTCATTTTTCCATTACCTATTCCTATCAAAGCAAAATGGTTCGTAATGGGGTATGCTGGTATTGAATTGTTTTCTGCCCTTGCCACACCTGGCGACCATGTTGCCCACCTTGCCCATCTTGGTGGTATGATATTCGGCTTCTTCCTTATCAGATATTGGAGAAAGCAATCGAATGGAGGCGGTAGATATAATATCAATAATGGTTCTAGCTTCTTTGATAGTATGCGCACAAAGTGGGAGACGCATAATCAAAAGAAGGCTAATAATAGTGGCACAAACTATACTGGTAATAGCGACTGGGACTATAATGCACGTCAAAGAGCTAAGCAAGAGGAGGTAGACCGCATCTTGGACAAAGTGAGAAAAAGCGGCTATGAGAGCCTAACAAAAGAAGAGAAAAACACTCTTTTTGAGCAGAAAAGAAAATAATGATCAATAAACTCAAGAATATGATATTTCAGATGATGGCAGGAGCAAATGTTGCTACTGTCATCATCATGCTATTAATAGGATATAGCGACAGAGTGAACCCTGTGTCGTTCCACCTGTTTGCTAATGCAGGCTTGGCATATCCTGTATTCCTTCTTTTTAATCTTTTGTTCCTTATCTTTTGGTGTTTTGTAAGGATAAGATGGGTGGTAATCCCGCTATTAGGTTTTGTTTTCGGATTCCTCCCCACTCGCAACTATTGTCCTATAAATCTTACTGACGATACTGCAAAGTCTAATCTTAAAGTGTTGTCGTATAATGTCTGGGGCTTTGGACATATGGGGCATAGTGATGATGATTATTCTATTCCTGCCTATATTGCCGAACAAGGTGCAGATATTGTATGTTTGCAAGAGGCTGGCGAAGCTTCACTTGCCAATAAGGAAATACAAGACACCATTTTCCCTCTTTATCAATATCGCGACACATTGAAGAAAGAAAATAGTGGCGACGTGTTGGCTTTCTATAGCAAATACCCCATTTTGAAGAAAGAGCGCATACCGTTTGAGTCGCACGGCAATATTGCTGGAGCGGTATGGCTAAATGTCGAAGGAGATACGGTTATTGTTGTTAATGCTCATTTCGAGACTACAGGTCTTGATGCCGACGATAAAGCCCACTTCAAGCACATGGTGAAGGGCGAATATGCCACAGATAGCGTGGAGACAACATCTAAGCTACTATACACAAAACTCAAGGAAGCCACCATTAAGCGAGCTCCTCAAGCAGAAGCTGTTGCAAGGTTTATTGCCAAGCATCACGGTACTACTATGATCTGTTGTGGCGACTTCAATGATGGTCCTAACTCTTATACCCATCAGACTATTGCTAACAAGCTCACAGACTGCTATGTAACAGCAGGAAATGGCCCTGGTATTAGCTACCATAAAGGCGGCTTCTATGTAAGAATTGATAACATTTTCTGTTCCACAGATTTAGAGCCTTTGAAATGTATTGTAGACAACAAAATTGCCACAAGCGACCATTATCCTATCATTTGCTGGCTAAAAAAGAGGTGAAATGCTTAAAAAATGAATAATAAACAGGGAATAATTTTCCAAAGTGTGAAAAAAATATTATCTTTGCACGTCTTATAGTGTTTTTTAACAGAGGTATACTGTATCAAACTACACCAAGACACTCATAAACAGAAACAAAAATCATAAATAAATAAACAACAATCAAAATGCAAAACAAAGGAATTGTAATTGTAACAGCCGTCTTATTGACGCTTGCAAGCATCTTCTATTTGTCTTTCTCTGCTGCCACTTACTACTATGACAGCGAGGCTGCTAAGATTAAGGACCCTATCGCACAGCAGGACTATAAGGACTCTGTGAAGTATTTGGGTATCTACTCTTACCAGAAGTGCTTGGAAACTAAGATCGGTCTTGGACTTGACCTCAAGGGCGGTATGAACGTCATCCTTGAGATTTCCGTTCCAGACGTAGTAGAAACATTGGCAGACCACAAGACTGACGTGGCTTTCACAAAAGCTATGGAGCAGGCAAGAGCCGAAGAGGAGAAGAGCCAGGATGATTTCATCACTCTTTTCATCAACGCTTACCACAAGAATGCTCCTGGTCACAAGTTGGCAGAAATCTTCGCTACTCAGCAGCTTCAGGGCAAGGTAAACCCACAGAGCTCAGACGCTGAAGTAGAGAAGGCTATTCGTGCAGAGGTTTCTGCTGCTATCGACAACTCATTCAACGTTGTTCGTACTCGTATCGACAAGTTCGGTGTTGTACAGCCTAACATCCAGAAGCTCGAAGGTCAGGAAGGTCGTATCATGGTAGAAATGCCTGGTATCAGCGAGCCAGAGCGTATGCGTAAGCTCCTTCAGGGTAGCGCAAACCTCGAATTCTGGGAGACATACAATGCTCAGGAAATTATCCCTTACCTCGTTCAGCTCGACAGCCAATTGGCTAATGGTGGCGAGGAAGAGGCAAAAGCTGATACTACTGCAGCTGCTAAGGCTGACACTACAACTGCCGTAAAGAAGGCGCCAAAGAGCAAGTTCCAAATTAAGAAAGATACAAAGAAGGCTGACGTAAAGGCTACTCCTGAGGCTCAGCTCGCAGCAGCTAAGAAGCAGCATCCTTTGCTCGCTATGCTTCAGACCACTAACGGCAACTCACTTGCCCTCGTAGGTTATGCAAGCGTTCGCGATACAGCTGCTATCAATAAGCTCATCTACTCTAAGCTTGCTAAGCATGTTCTTCCTTCTGACGTTAAGCTTCTTTGGGGTGCTAAGCCTGCTGATGGACTTTCTGTAAAGAACATCTTCGAGCTCTACGCTTTGAAGGTTACCACAACAACAGGTCGTGCTCCACTTGAGGGTGATGTTATCACCGACGCTAAGGACCAGTTTGATCAGGTTACAGGTCAGCCACAGGTTAGCATGAGCATGAATACTGATGGTGCTCGTCGTTGGGCAGCCCTCACAAAGGCTAACATCGACAAGGCTATCGCTATCGTTCTCGACGGTGTTGTTTATTCAGCTCCTCGTGTAAATGGTGAGATTACTGGTGGACAGTCTTCTATCACAGGAAGCTTCACCATCGAAGATACTAAGGACTTGGCTAACACCTTGAAGTCTGGTCGTATGCCTGCACCTGCACGTATCGTACAGGAAGAGGTTGTAGGTCCTACCCTCGGTGCTCAGTCTATCCAGCAGGGTGTTATTTCATTCGTTATTGCCTTCATCGTATTGATGGTTTACATGGTTCTCATGTATAGCTTCGTACCAGGTATGTTGGCAAACTGCGCACTTCTCGTCAACCTCTTCTTCACCCTCGGTATTCTAACCTCGTTCCAGGCTGCGCTTACCATGAGTGGTATTGCCGGTATGGTATTGTCATTGGGTACTGCGGTCGACGCTAACGTGCTTATCTATGAGCGTACTAAGGAAGAGCTCAAGGCTGGTAAGGGAATCAAGGATGCCGTAGCTGCTGGTTACAGCAACGCCTTCTCTGCTATCTTCGACTCTAACTTTACATCATTGCTTACAGGTATCATCCTCTATGCATTTGGTACAGGTCCTATCCGTGGTTTCGCTACCACATGGATGATTGGTATCGTTTGCTCATTCTTCAGTGCTGTTTACCTCACACGCCTTGTATGGGAAAAGAAGCTCAGCAAAGACAAGTGGCTTAAGGAGACTTTCACAACTCCATTCTCACGCAACTTGATGCAGGGTACCAAGTATAAGTTCATGGCTATGTACAAGAAGACATTCACTATAGCTATCGCTGCTGTAGTAATCTTCATCGTAAGCTTCTTCGTACGTGGTTTGGCACAGAGTATCGACTTCACTGGTGGTCGTAACTATGTAGTACAGTTCGAGAAGAGCGTACAGCCTGAGGATGTCCGTGGCATCATTGCTGAGGCATTCCCTGATTGTACAACAGGTGCTCTCTCACTCGGTACCGACAACAAGACTATCCGTATCTCTACCAACTATAAGATTGAATCTAACAATCCTGCTGTTGACGACGAGGCAGAGACAATCCTCTACAATGCTTTGAAGAAGGCTAACCTCGTTTCTCAGAAGAGTGTTGAGGACTTCAAGAACCCAGATATCCGTCAGGGTGGTTCTATCATCAGTAGTTCTAAGGTAGGTCCTTCTGTAGCTAAGGATATCACAAATGGTGCTATCATCAGCGTCATCATCGCTTTGGCTGCAATCTTCCTCTACATCCTCGTACGTTTCCGCAACGTGGCCTTCTCTATCGGTTCTACCGTAGCTTTGGCATTGGATGCATTGGTAGTAATAGGTTTGTTCTCACTCCTCCAGGGTGTTCTTCCATTCTCTCTCGAGGTTGACCAGACATTCATTGGAGCTATCCTTACCGTTATCGGTTACTCTATCAACGATAAGGTGGTTGTATTCGACCGTATTCGTGAGAACCTCCGTCTACATCCTAAGCAGGATATCCAGAAGGTATTCAACGACTCTATCAACCAGACTCTTGCACGTACTATCAATACATCTCTCTCTACATTGATCGTATTGTTGTGCATCCTCTTCCTTGGAGGTAAGAGCATCCAGCCATTCGCATTTGCTATGACATTGGGTGTAGTATTCGGTACCTTGAGTTCTATCTTCATCGCTTCTCCTATCGCTTACCTCGTAATGGGTCGTAAGATTAAGGAAGAAGTTGCAGAAGCATAATTAGACACCTTATTATATATATAGGGTTTACACCTTATTATATATATTCACATAAAAGGGTCGCAGCGCATTGAGCGTTGCGACCTTTTTTCTTTTTTTTACCAAAATATTCATTTTTTTTCTATTATTCACGTTAATACAAAAAAAATAACTTATCTTTGCAGAAGATAGGCTGCACTCGGCAATCTGAAAGTAAACTTTCATTGCACTCGTTTGCACTATCTTTGCAGAAGATAGGCTGCACTCGGCAATCTGAAAGTAAACTTTCATTGCA
>OLGY01001490.1_pt1 | contig 11896 bp, 12 predicted proteins | sample 1605951 | NCBI WGS metagenome assembly OLGY01 (sample SAMN03283280) | human gut metagenome | biome: human-associated habitat; material: feces | host: Homo sapiens | place: Peru | collected 2012
GCCATCTTTCCGGCTGCCACCCTATACACCACAGGCTTTCCATGCCTGCTGCCCAGCCATGTTCATCAAGTTTGATTTCTATTGTTTCCGGCTTATGCCGCAAAATGAGACTTAAAAATTTGCTTGTGTCCGTTAATCCCATTGTTATCCCCTTTAGTTTTCTTTTATAGCTTCCTGTAAGGCAGATACTGCACATTATATGCGTATTTCTAATACTTTCTACTCTATCACATACTCATACATTCTAAACTGCCTGTTTCCAACTACCTCATAAAAAATGTTTTCAGTACTTACATATTTAAAGCCAGCTCTGATATATAACTTGTCAGCTAGTGTGTTCTTATCTATTACATCAAGATGAATGGCTTCTATGTTTTCTAACTTAGCATATGATATTAAGTTTTTTACAAATTAAGTAGCAAGACCCATACCGCGGTACTCATATCGCACTGCAAGAGCATGGATTATCCATACATTATTATCTCTTTCATTTACTTTCCACGCTACCCTTTTATACTCTTTATTAGAATTACTGTTAACTATGGCACACGCCTTAATAATTCCTTCATATACCTCAATCAACCCACTCAATCGCCTAAAAATGTTATTATAGTAGGCTTTCCAAATTATAGCAGCTCTCTATAACCCATATTTAATTCTAGCACGCGTAAGCTTTCCAAGCAGTCCATCACCAAAAAGAAATGCACATACAGCCGCTCCGCCCGCATGCATTGCATCATAAGGTGCTCCGGTTATGTACAGAAGTTTCAGTGCCTCCCATGATATATTTGCACTGCCTGAATCCGTATATGTGCTGTTCATCATCATGGCTGCAATATTCATAATCCCACCATATATAACAAACACACTTATAAATGTAAATATTGTCACTGTAATGAAATTACAAGGTATACGGCTTCTCATAAAAAGTACTGCCGCAATAATTCCCACAAGACCGAAAGCATACAGCCTCCACCCAAAGAATGTCTCTCCCGGCTTTGCAGTAAATATATATACAATATATCCCACAAGCTCTGACACAACCATACACACAACAGGAACAGCCATAACTGACAGACCTGTTCTTGCCTGCTTTCTTACAATCTCTTTCTTATCATCAAAATATCCGACAAGCTCCGGTTTGTAAAATGCAATTCCTGCAAGAACTCCAAGCAGCCCCCACGCAGCCATTTCCCACGGAGTCCATACACCCTGCCCCATAAAGAAATTACATACAAATCTTGACAATACACCGGTAAGAAATCCTGTCTGTGGTCCAAATGCAATCCCTGTTATTACGACAAGTGCTGTACCTGCATGAAGAGGTATCGTATACGCACATATTATATTAGCAACAACTGTAAGCGCTGACATAACTGCAATCATCACAACATGCCTTGCCTTCGGCTTCCTTTTTTCAAATGTAAAGAAAGGAATGGCAATTGCAACAGCCAGTATAATAACGCTTATAAGCATGTAATTAACACTCATTATCTATTATCCTCTAAACATCTGTGAATCGCTTCAACAGCTTCATCACATGTCACGCAATCTTTGAAATTATCGGACATTATTCTGTTAGTATCCGTCGTAAAGAATATATTGCCTGCAAAGAAACTGTGTGAATCCGTGTAGCTTTCTATATTCCTGTCAAATATTAATCCACATTGGTCAGCATATACTGCACAGAATTCCACATCATGGGAAACTATCACAATAGTTTTCCCCATATTCTTTAATTCTTCCAGCCATTCTCCCATCTTCTTGCAGAAGAACGGGTCAATTCCTTTAGTTGGCTCATCTAGCAGAATAATATCCGGTTCATACAGCAATATCTTTGCAAATGCAAGTCTTTGCTGCTGCCCTCCACTCAAATCATACGGATGTTGCTTTCTCACTCTTAGAAGTCCCGTCCGCTCCAGCATATTCTCAACAAGCACAATCCTCTGTTTCCTGTCCATATTCTTAACAGACGAATTTCCCTTATCCATAACTGCTGATGCTAATTCTTCCTCAACGCTTATCTGGTTAAGCAATGCCATCGGATTCTGCGGAAGCACCGCACATCTTCCGTTCACCTTCACCTTACCGGATATAGGCCTTTTAATTCCTGCCATAAGTCTTAGAAGGGTCGTCTTTCCTGCTCCGTTGCTTCCAAGCAGAGCAGTTATCTTACCCTTTTCTATATCAAAGCTGATATTTTCAAGTACATTTGCAGAATTCTTCGTATATCTGAAAAACACATTTTTAACTGAAACCGCTGTTTCTCCGGCTTCATAATGCTTATTCCGTGACTCATACAAACTATCTTTAATATTAAGTCCGTCTACCCATTCCCTGCCTTCTTTAACCGTAAGCGGGCAGTCTGTTTCAAATGTAATATCTTCCTTACAGCCTTCATATATCCTGACAGATGAAGGAAGCCCGTAAACAAGCGGATTCTCTGTCTTAACAAGACTTTCTGCTGTCTTTCTAGGAGAACCATTATATATAAGCTTTCCATCCTCAAGCACAAGCACCCTGTCCGCCTTAGAATAGATATCCGCAAGATTATGCTCAACACACATAATTGTTATTCCAAAATCCTTGTTAAGCTCCAGAACTGTATCTATGAATTTCTTCTTGGCAAGCGGGTCAAGCTGCGCCGTAGGCTCATCAAGCAGCAGCACCTCCGGTCTCATAACCATTATGGATGCAAGATTAAGAAGCTGTTTCTGGCCACCAGACAACTCCTCAGTATTCTTATCATACCAGCCGGTAATTCCGAAATATTCAGACATCTCCGCAACCCTGCGTCTTATGTCTGCGTTAGGCACTCCAAGGTTTTCAAGCCCAAATGCCAGCTCATGCCACACCTTATCAGTAACAATCTGATTATCAGGATTCTGTCCGACATATCCAATCTTAACCGCTGCCTCTGCCTGACTTAAACTGCTTATCTGTCTGCCGTAATATTCTGCCTTTCCACTAAGCCTTCCCTCCGGCATCATGCTCTTATCAAGCATCTTAAGAAGAGTCGTCTTTCCGCTTCCGGAAGCACCTATAATCAGCGCAACCTCGCCTTTCTTTATATCAAATGTTATATCCTCAAGTACCAGTCCGTCACTTCCCGCATATCCGAAGGAAAGTGATGAAACATTAATAATTGTGTCTGTCATTATGCAATTACCTTTCGTTAAATGAACTGCGTCTCTTATACTGCACATTACCGGTTATCTCTATTATCATAGGAATTACTGTCAATATTACAAATGCTGCAACTGCCAGCACTCCTTCAATACCTAATTTTGTAAAATATATCATCGGAAGATAATATACTGCAAGTTTCCTTCCTGCTATCGGAATAATAGCCATCACAAAACATACCAGCATTATAATTATCGTAAATGCATCTTTTAATGTGAATCTGAATCTGTTAAAGCTGGTTCTTCCTTTAAGTCCATAACCCCTGCTCTCCATAGATATAGAAGTTTCCATTGAGCTTTCAAGTGACCATGTTATAAGTGTTGAGAATTCATTTGTAAAATGTCCGATTTTTTCAAAGATGCCATTTCTGTTCCCAGCTCCCCGAAGCCCCATCTGCGCTTCATGTATCTGTCTGTACCTCTTTCTCATAAGTGGTATCATTCTTAATATCATGGAAAATATCATACCAACGGAAGGAATAAAACTTCCGAACAGATACATCATTTTTTCCGAAGAAAGATAACTGGCTGCAACACTGCACCATTGTATTACTGATATGAGTAACACACTTATAACTGCGCCGTATATTATATTTTCAAGACATACCATATTATCGTTAATATAGAACACAGGCGTAATTCCACTGTAATTAAATACAGGCTGGATAACTACAGAGAATATAACAACAGGAATTGTTATCATAATATTCTTCTTAATAAATGTACTTCCCTGCAGATATATTCCAAGAGCAAGTGAACCCACATATGAAACCGCCAGTATTACCGGATTCATTGTGAACATCGTTATCACCAGCACAAGTGCAATGTAGATGAAATTCGTCCACGGATGCATTGCTGCAAATGCTGAATATTTAGTTACATGTCGCCCATCTGACATACGTATATCCATTTAATAACATCTCCATCTTTTACCTTATATTGATTAGCCGCCATCATAGGCAGAACCCCATTAACCCTGTAAGTCCATCCACTTGTCGGTCCTACATTCTTTTCTGACAGATTATTAATACTTGAAACATATGATCTGTCCGCATTCGCAACTATAGGAATTACCGGATTATGCGCAGCAGTAACCGCTGCAAGCACATCATACACCGTAAATCCCTCATTGCCTGTATATGTTGTAACTTCAAGTATAGTTCCATCATCAGGAATTGCATCACGGATTCCCGGGTTGGTAATTGTATCTTTTCTCGCTGTCGCATTATCACATCTTATCTCTATAGTGCAACTGATAACCTTACCTGCCGGTCTTGTATTCTGTGAATTATTTCCTGAGTTATTACTTCCTGAATTATTATTTCCAGAACTACTATTCCCTGAATTGCTGCTTCCTGAATCATTGCCATCTGATATGGCGGTTCCGTTACTCCTATCTGATTCATTGCCACCTGAGCCGGAATTATTATCTGTAGCTGCTATATTATCCGTTGAGCCAGATGCAGAATTGTCATCTGAAACTGCTCCATCACCTGTTACATCAAACCTGCCATTGTCTGCAGCATTTGTATTATCTGTACCGGTAGTTTCATCCTGTAATCTATCATTATTATCTGGTCTGTCGGGCTGTGTCTGACCCAAATCTGCCATATTGCTGAATTGCTTTCTGTAGGAATCAACAGAACGGATTCTTACATTGGTTATTAAAAATATAACTAAGGCAAGACCTATTAACACAAGACCAATCTTTTTTATATTTCTGTATTTGTTAAACATTCATATTTCTCTTTAATATTTCTTATTGATTTTACTTCGAAATAATAACATATACAGTCAATCTATTCAAACTTTCTTAACAAATTAACATTTTAGGGCATAAAAAAAGCAGCTTACGCTGCGAATGATATGCCCCCTGTCAAGTAGACAGGTTAAATATCTAAAATGAAGTGTTGCTAAACGACCGTATAAAGTGTACGGTCGTTTTTCTATGCACACCATTTTTCTTTATATTTTTCAATTCGTTTATTTTTAGGAATAAGATACTGTTGTGGTGTTGCTGTAGATAATGCTTCAGCTCTTACCTCTAGTGGCGTTTTGCAATGATACCTGTCTTGTGGTCGTTCTTCACTGTAGAATCTAATATAATCTTTTATTGCAAATCTTAATGAAGATTCATCTGTTATATCGTACATCTGATACATTTCTGATTTTATGATACCCCAGAATCCTTCAGTAGGTCCATTATCTATACAATGTCCGACTCTGGACATAGATTGTTCTATCTTATGTTCCTTAAGTTTCATTTGAAATACCTTACTTGTATACTGAAAACCTCTATCACTATGAAATAATGGTTTAGCTTCAGGATTTGCGGCAATAGCTTTATCAAAGGTTTTAAATACGAGCTCATTATTATTTCTCGTGCTGATAACATACGCAACAGGGTATCTATCATATAAGTCAAGAATGGCACTTAAATAAAGTTTCTTTTTCTCACCTGGAATCTTAAACTCTGTTACATCAGTTGTCCATTTCTCATTTGGTGCAGTTGCATAAAAGTCTCTGCCTAATCTATTTTCAGCTACTGCTTCCGGTGTCGAAGAAGTATATTTTTTCTGCTTTCGTCTAATGACTGAATGAATACCCAACTTCTTCATAATTCGATGTACTCTCTTCGGTTTATAATCAGTATGGTTAAAGTGATTAATCCAAGAGGTCATTCTTCTATAACCCAGAATGTGATTAAAGCGCTCATCGTACTCCTTTATAAGTTCTGCCAACTTCATATTTTCTGCTTCCTGTTCAGGTATCTCACGATTCAACCACTTATAATAGGCAGCTCTTGATATTTCGAGCTGTTTACACATCCAATTAATACTCCAGTTCTTTGTTTCATAGAAAAACTTTATTGCTATAAATTCCGAATTATAGCGAAGTTTTCCGAGCCTCACATCCTTTCGAATTCCTGTACTTTTTTTAACAGTTCCGTTAACATATCCTTTTCTTTGAGTTGCTTCTTTAAACGTACATTTTCCCGACGAAGACGTTCCAATTCGTCTACCTCTTCATCCGTTTTATGACATCCACGCTTATCTGTTAATCCTTCTTCACCTAGTGCATCATACTTTTTTACCCAAGAATAGACTTGATTGTATGAGACATCATAAGCACTTGCAGTTTCTTTATAATTACGATTATGTCCGATACAATACTTTACGATTTCTTTGCGTTCTTCAATGCTTGTTTTTCTTCTTGCTTCTGCCATATAGACCTCCGGTTTTGGACAATAGTCCCTAAGTTCTCTATTGGCATTATACACTGAAATCCATTTTCGTAGTTGGGTTGTAGAAGAAATATCATATTTTACAATCAGTTCCTCTAGTGAACCATAACCACTTATATATTCTTCCACTACTTGAATTTTAAATTCTTTTGTATAACTTTTGTTATATGACTTTTCCTGAAAAGCAGATACTCCGTACTTCTCATATTTTTTTAACCACTCACGGATAGTTTTCTTTCTGGTAGTTCCGAGAGCTATACATATTTCTTCTAAACTACGAGTTCCATTGTGATAGTCTTCACATGCTTGTACTCGCTGTTCTATAGAATACTTAGATTTTCTGGACATAAAAATACCCCTTAAATAGATTTTGGTTATTTACCATGTCTACTTAAGAGGTATCATATCAGAATGCTTTAAGGCTGTTTCTTATTACCTGTGCCTTATCCTCGTCATCATGAATTATCATCGTCATTGGCTTCATAATGTTAAGACTGAATATTCCCAATATCGACTTGGCATCTACCATAGTGTGTCCGCTCACTAAATCAATGTCACAATCAAATCTCGATACAATATCCACAAACTTTCTCACCTTGTCTATGTTGTTAATAGCAACTTCCATATGAGTACCACCTTTCTACATTCCATGGTCTATAAGTTTACATATCCGGGAACCACAGCCATCCCCGTCTTTTGGCTGTCCCCCTTCAATGCACATTTATATTAACCATTTCATGTAAAAGGTGTAATCATATTCATGTATAGTTCTTGTAAAATTCTAACTCCAGTATCCTAGTTCTACGCCTTTCTTGTACACACCAATTCCCTTTGAATAATATCCATAACAGTTAAAATGTGTCCAGTCATATCTTAATTGTTCAGATATATTACCTTTCTTGAAATTCTCAAGGTCATCTGTTGTTGTATCAAGTCCGCAGTCACTTAATCCATTCTGTATCATATATGTTCTTGTATTAAAAAAATGGTCTCCATATGCAAGTCTTAACGCTGCTTCCCATGATGTATCACCGATTCCCACATAATTACCATCTTCTCCATACTCTCCCTGATTAACATCTGCAGAATCAGCCGGATCGTCCGTATCGCCGAGTACTATATAATATTTGCATCCGGAATTAAGTATTATATCATCATATTGAAGAATAAGCTGCTGATAATCATTTTCCCAGCCGCCATTACTTCCCATTTCGAGTATCAATATATCTTTGGCACTTCTTTCCTGTGATGCCCTTGTCATTGCCTGTGTTCCGCCAGAAATTGTAACTTTTTCCATACCAGAAGTATCTGTTGGTTTCTCCGTTGGTTTTTCGGTCACATTTTCTGTTGGTTTCTCCATTGGTTTTTCACCAGATGTTTGTGACTCTGTTTCTTTTATCACTGTGTCATATTCTGTTACTATATCACTCTCTGCTTTTATATCTGCTCCCTGTCTTGAATATGTAGCAGTGTCACTTTCATATATAACAACGCTATAATCTGCCCTATTATCATATGCCGCATATCCCTTTGTAAGCTTTATACTTACATATCCATCTTCTGCATTATCAACATCACATAAATAACCATTTATATACATATCTCCTGGATAAGGATCATAATCAAATCCGTATCCACTATAATCATCCGCTTTAAACACATTTCCATCTTCATCTATAATACGTGCTATTGCTGAGTCAGTCTCACTTATTGTAATATCCCTGTCTATATACACTTTAGTTCCGCCAGCACGGAAAGTAATATAACTGGAATCTTCTCCTGACCCTCCAAGATTATGTGTTGGTATATTAGTCATTTTTTCTATTGTAACAGGTGTAGTCCACCCATATATATCAATGCCATTTACTTTTCCTTCAGTTGTACTTCCTGCTCCAGCCATCATACTATCCCCATAGCATGTTATTTCTCTCTTCTGTCCATCATATGGGATAAACTCGTCCGTAAGCTGCCTTGGCGGAAGTTCAAATGCCTCCTCATTTTCTGTTGATATCTCATTTTCAAAAAATTCTTCAATCACTTCCCTGTCTACTACTTCTGCACTCTCTTCCTGCGTTGTATCCTCTTCTGTGGTTTCCTCTTCTGTAGTCTCTTGCACTGTAGTTTCCTGCACAATCATTGTATGTACAGTTGTTTCTTCCATATTTTTCTTTTTTGCATTCTTATTATGTCTTAATTGCACAGCAATTACCGAAACAGTTATTAATGCTATAACTAAGACTGCAGCCACGCTTATAAATATATATTTTCTTCTATCTTTAGTACCTAGTCTTAACATGTCTTTCATATAATTTTCTGCCCTTTCTTTAGTTATATATATTATTATACGAAATGAAGTTTAAATAAGTTTAAAAAAAGAAAAACTTCCGCGAAATTATATCACAGAAGTTTTTCTTTGTATATTATATTAATTATGTTGCATAAACCATGACATCATACATCCGCCATCTGCACCGGATTCAAGCACTTTTTTAATGTTATCAGGCTTAATTCCTCCAATCGCAAACACTTTTACTGTGGGATTAACAGTATGAGCCGCTCTACACACTTCTTTAAGAAAACTAAGTCCTGCCCCCATCTTCCCCGGCTTGCACTGTGTCTCAAATATCGTTCCAAGCACAATCTGGTCTGCTCCTGCGCGGACAGCATTCACGGCCTCTTCCATACTGTGACACGATACACTCACACAATCAAGCCTCTTTATCACATCTGCCTGTTCTTCACACATTTGTTTAAAATGTTCCATTGAAAAATGTACATTTCCACAGTCTGCATACTTTGCCGCACTGATATCACTGTGAACAAACATTTTAACAGAAGCTTTCCTGCACATTACCTGTATGTGTCTGGCAAGTTCTCTGTAGTCCTGCCTGTCCATGTCCTTTTCACGAAGTATCATGGCATATGGGTGCAGTGCCATACATTTTTCAATCTGCGTAATGTACTCATTCATAGTACACTCTGCACCACCGCTGCCACTCACAAGGTGCTTGTTCGTTATACATATATATTTTCTATACATAAATGTATTCATTCACGACTGGCTGAAGCCCGCCATCCTCCATATCCTTATACATTCTGTCAAATGAACGGTTATCATTGATTTCAAACTGTTCATCTCCGGCATCACCATCTTCTTTTCCTGTATATTTAGATTCATGGTCGCCGATTCCTGTTGAAACACCCGCTGAAACTTTAGTGGCACATATCTTGGTTATACCATTTCTAAAACTTGCGCTCTCACGGCTTGAAACTGTTATACCAACAAATGGCAGGAATAATCTGTACGCACAAAGTACCTGACATAGCTGCTTTTCACCAACATCTCTTGGATTAATCTTATCATTGTTGATTATCGGACGGAGTCTCGGACAGCTAAGGCTCAGCTCAGCATGAGGGTATTTTCTGTTAAGATAATATACATGCAGTGCCGTTGCCAGTGCGTCTTTTCTGAAATCATCAAGTCCTAACAATGCTGAAAAGCCTGCACCTCTCATACCTGCCATAAGCGCTCTTTCCTGTGCATCGAATCTGTATGGCCATACTCTCTTATGTCCTAACAAATGTAATGTCTCATATTTGACAGGATTGTATGTCTCCTGGAATACTGTCACATAATCAACACCACACTCATGAAGATAGCGGTATTCATCCACATTTACAGGATATATCTCAATTCCGATATTCTTGAAATATTTTCTTGCAATCTTAGCTGATTCGCCAATGTATTCAACGTCTGAATATTTTCTGCTCTCTCCTGTCAGTATCAGTATTTCTTCCATTCCTGTATCTGCAATAACTTTCATCTCATGCTCAATTTCCTCAAATGAAAGTTTCTTTCTGTGAATGTTATTGTAGCAGTTGAAGCCACAGTATATGCAGTAATTCTGGCAATAATTGGCTATATATATTGGTGTGAATATGTACACTGTATTGCCAAAATGTTTCTTAGTTTCATTCTCTGCTTTTCTTGCCATCTGCTCTAAGTATGGTGCTGCAGCTGGCGAAAGCAATGCCTTAAAATCCTCAATATTGCAGGTATCTTTGCTTAATGCCCTCTCAACATCTGCAGCTGTGTATGAATCATAATCATACTCATCCATTGCCTTTAAGACTTTATCCTTAATATCTGAATCAATTATTTCCATGTCATCAAGATACTTCATGTAATCTGTCCTGAATGACGGATCCTGCTCCAACTTATGCTTTCTCTCTAACGCAGCTGGTGGAAGCTGGTCACTGTCTATAAAATACACCTGGTTTTCTTCGTTCATTATTCTGCCTTCTTTTCTATTATATTCTCATATTTCGTCAAGCAATACTTCCCCGAAGTTATGCTTCCACTGAAATTATCCCGCCAGTATCTCTTGCAATTCACCTTTGGGATTGCTCTCCACATTTAACGTAAGAATCCTGTCAATGGGTCAGATGCACTTCCACCTCTTGCAAGAACTCTTCCCATTCCTGTAAGATATGCGCTTCTTCCTGCCTCTATAGCCTTCTTAAACGCCTCTGCCATTGCCGGAACATTTCCTGCGGTCGCAATCGCTGTATTAGCCATAACCGCAGCAGCTCCCATCTCCATTGCCTCACATGCCTGCGAAGGCTTGCCAATTCCTGCATCCACGATAATTGGCAGATCAATCTCATCAATAAGTATCTGTATAAATGCTTTGGTTGAAAGTCCGTTATTGCTTCCAATCGGTGAGGCAAGCGGCATAACGCAGGCAGCTCCGGCATTCTGTAAATCTCTTGCCACATTCAGATCAGGATACATGTATGGCATTACAACAAATCCTTCCTTAGCAAGTATTTCTGTTGCTTTCACTGTCTCATAGTTATCTGGGAGAAGATACTTTGCATCATGCATAATCTCAATCTTTACAAAATCTCCACATCCCATCTCACGGCTGAGTCTCGCAATTCTTACCGCTTCCTCTGCATTTCTTGCTCCTGAAGTATTAGGAAGAAGAGTTACTCCCTTCGGTATGAAATCAAGAATATTCTCTTTATTCTCTGTATTGGCACGTCTAAGAGCAAGTGTGATAATTTCAGCACCGCCCTGCTCAACTGCCGCCTTAATAAGATTCACATTGTACTTTCCTGAGCCTAATATGAATCTGCTGTTAAACTCATGTCCTCCTAAAATTAACTTATCTTCTTTCTTGTCCTGTGTCTTGTTTTCCATCTTTACTTCTTCCTCCTGTTATCTGTTTTTATTATAATTCTGGCGGCTATTCTTTTGCTGGCAATACTTCCTGCACTTATAGTCTGTCCTGCCTCTCTTTTATGTCCTCAATCTTGTAATTGCTGATTGAATTTGTCCTCTTACCGCTAGAAAACCTATAAAAAATGTATTTTCTGTCTTTTAGTAGGTTCGCGTCAGCTCTCTTATTAGTCAAGTCCAAATTTGTGTGTAAATTCATCTTCCAGCTATATTAGTCCGTCT
>OLGY01001493.1_pt1 | contig 11873 bp, 8 predicted proteins | sample 1605951 | NCBI WGS metagenome assembly OLGY01 (sample SAMN03283280) | human gut metagenome | biome: human-associated habitat; material: feces | host: Homo sapiens | place: Peru | collected 2012
CACATAAAATAAGAAGAAAAAGGTGGTTATTTTTATGAACCATACATATACTCTGGGAATCGACATTGGTTCCACTACCGTAAAAATCGCAATTTTAGATGATGCGCATCAGATCCTGTTTTCTGATTACAAAAGGCACTTTGCCAACATCAGGGAGACACTTTCTTCCCTCCTGCAGGATGCCTATCAGAAGCTTGGAAACCTGACTGTCCATCCTGTGATCACAGGCTCCGGCGGTCTGACCCTTGCCAATCATCTGAAAGTTCCCTTTGTACAGGAGGTTGTAGCTGTTGCCACTTCCTTAAAGGAAATCGCTCCCAAAACAGACGTTGCCATCGAACTTGGCGGTGAGGATGCCAAGATCATCTACTTTGAAGGCGGCAATGTGGAACAGCGTATGAACGGAATCTGCGCCGGCGGTACCGGTTCCTTTATCGACCAGATGGCAAGTCTGCTCCAGACGGACGCTTCGGGCTTAAATGAATACGCCAAAAGCTATAAATCTCTCTATACGATCGCTGCCCGCTGTGGTGTATTTGCCAAGACCGATATCCAGCCCCTGATCAACGAGGGTGCTACCAAGGAAGATCTGTCCGCTTCTATTTTCCAGGCTGTGGTGAACCAGACCATCTCCGGTCTGGCATGCGGTAAGCCCATCCGCGGTCACGTAGCATTTTTAGGCGGACCGTTACATTTCCTGTCTGAGTTAAAGGCCGCTTTCATCCGTACTTTAAATCTGGATGACGAGCACATCATCGATGTGGACAATTCTCATCTGTTCGCAGCCATCGGTTCCGCGTTAAATGCGAAGGAAGATGTCTGCATCAGCCTGTCCGATATGGTGAAAAAGCTGTCCTCCGATATCAAGATGGAATTTGAAGTAGAACGCATGGAGCCCCTGTTCGCAGACAAGGCTGCATATCAGGAGTTCGTAGAGCGTCACAGTAAGCATCATGTAACCACCGGTGATCTGCAGTCCTATCAGGGCAAGGCATTCCTGGGTATTGATGCCGGTTCCACCACCACGAAGATCGCTCTCGTGGGTGAGGACGGATCCCTGTTATACTCCTTCTATTCCGGCAACGACGGAAGTCCGTTAAAGACCGCGATCCGTTCCCTGAAGGAGATCTACTCTCTCCTGCCCGATGGTGTGGAGATCGTACGCTCCTGTTCCACCGGTTACGGCGAAGCGCTGATGAAGGCCGCTTTCCTGTTAGATGACGGCGAAGTAGAGACCGTGGCACATTACTATGCCGCTGCTTTCTTCGATCCCAGCGTCGACTGTATCTTAGACATCGGCGGTCAGGACATGAAGTGCATCAAGATCAAGAATCAGACCGTAGACAGCGTGCAGTTAAATGAGGCTTGTTCCTCCGGCTGCGGTTCCTTTATCGAGACCTTTGCGAAATCTCTGAACTATACCGTGCAGGATTTTGCTCAGGCTGCCCTGTTCGCAGAGCATCCCATCGACCTGGGTACCCGTTGTACCGTATTCATGAACTCCAAGGTAAAGCAGGCACAGAAGGAAGGCGCTTCCGTAGCGGATATCTCCGCAGGACTTGCTTACTCCGTTATCAAGAATGCTTTATTTAAGGTGATCAAAGTCTCCGATGCATCAGAGCTTGGTAAAAATATCGTGGTACAGGGCGGTACCTTCTATAACGATGCCGTTCTGCGCAGCTTTGAGAAAATCGCAAACTGTCAGGCCATCCGTCCCGACATCGCCGGTATCATGGGTGCTTTCGGTGCGGCGCTGATCGCCAGAGAGCATTACGAGGACGGTTACGTGACCACCATGCTGGATTATCAGAAGATCTGCGACCTGCAGTTCGAGACCAGTATGGCAAAATGTAAGGGTTGTACCAACAACTGCCGTCTGACCATCAACAAGTTCTCCGGCGGCCGTCAGTTCATCTCCGGCAACCGTTGCGAACGCGGTATCGGTGGACAGAAGAATGCCCATAATGTACCGAATTTATACGAATATAAATTACATAGATTATTCTCCTATGAATCCCTGGATGCCGACAAGGCTCCCAGAGGTGTGGTAGGTATCCCCAGAGTACTGAATATGTACGAGGACTATCCGTTCTGGTTCACATTTTTCACCGAACTGGGCTACCGCGTGGTGCTCTCTCCCAGCTCCAACCGCAAGATCTACGAGCTCGGTATTGAGTCCATCCCCAGTGAATCCGAGTGTTACCCGGCAAAGCTGGCGCACGGTCATGTGACCTGGCTGATCCGACAGGGTATTAAGTTCATCTTCTATCCTGCGCTGTTCTATGAGCGTAATGAATTCGAAGATGCGAACAACCATTACAACTGCCCCATCGTTACTTCTTATTCCGAGAATATCAAGAATAACGTGGAGGAAATTGCCGGCGGTGAGATCACCTTCCGCAATCCGTTCATGTCCTTTAGAGATCTGGGAACAGTAACGGATGCACTGACGAAGGAATTCACCGAGATTCCCGCTGGCGAGATTGCCGCAGCCTGCGAAAAGGGCTGGCAGGAGCTGGCGAATGCGCGCCATGATATGGAGAAAAAAGGCGAAGAAACGCTGGAATACTTACGTCAGACCGGCAAACGCGGTATCGTGCTGGCTGGCCGTCCTTACCATGTAGACCCGGAGATCAACCATGGTATTCCCGAGCTGATCACCTCCTACGATATGGCAGTGCTTACCGAGGATTCCATCTCCCATCTGGCGAAACCGGAGCGTCCCCTGATCGTATCCGACCAGTGGATGTACCATTCCAGACTTTACGCTGCCGCAAGCTATGTAAAGACGGTGGAGAATCTGGATCTGATCCAGTTGAATTCCTTCGGCTGCGGTCTGGATGCCGTTACCACCGATCAGGTGAACGATATCCTCTCCGGCTCCGACAAGATCTACACATGTTTAAAGATCGATGAAGTCAACAATCTGGGTGCGGCACGTATCCGTATCCGCTCCCTGTTGTCCGCGATCCGTGTCCGTGAGAAACTGGGCAAGCACCGCACCATCCGCTCTTCCGCTATTGAGAAGGTACCGTTTACCGAAGAGATGCGCAAGGACTACACCATCATCTGTCCGCAGATGTCCCCGATCCACTTTGAGATCCTACAGCCTGCGTTCAATGCCTGCGGTTACAATTTCGTCGTATTGGACAATGACAACAAGCACTCCGTGGATGTAGGTCTGAAATACGTTAACAACGATGCCTGCTATCCTTCCCTGCTGGTAGTCGGACAGATCATGGAAGCTCTGCTGTCCGGCAAATATGACCTGAACAAGACCGCCATTATCATGAGCCAGACCGGTGGCGGATGCCGTGCAACGAACTATATCGGCTTCATCCGTCGTGCCCTGAAGAAAGCAGACATGGAGCAGATCCCTGTCATCTCCCTGAACCTGGCAGGTATCGAAAGCAATCCCGGCTTCCATCTGAATGCAGATCTTATGCTACGTGCAGCAGTAGGTGCCGAGTTCGGTGATATCTTCATGCGTTGTGTCTACCGGATGCGTCCTTATGAAGCAACTCCGGGGTCTGTGGATGCCCTGCATCAGGAATGGTTGAAAAAGGTACAGGCGTTTGTATCCGCAAAGCATATCAGCATTGCGAAGTTCCGCAAGATGTGTACCGAGATCATCCGTGACTTTGACGAGATTCCGGTACTGGATATCAAGAAGCCCCGCGTCGGCGTAGTCGGCGAGATCCTGGTGAAGTTCTCTCCTGCCGGCAACAATCACCTGGTGGAGCTGTTAGAGAGTGAGGGTGCGGAAGCTGTGGTTCCTGACCTGATAGACTTCATGCTGTACTGCTTCTACAACCAGATCTACAAGGCAGAGCACTTAGGCACCAGCAAAAAAACTGCGAAGATCTCTGCACTGGGCATCTGGGCCATCGAGCATATCCTGCGCGGCTCTGCCGTGAAGGCATTTGAAGAAAGTAAGCATTTCGATGCACCCACCAGCATCTACAAGATCGTCTCCTATGCGGAACCCATCGTATCCATCGGCAACCAGACCGGTGAAGGGTGGTTCTTAACCGGTGAGATGGTGGAGCTGATCAAGGAAGGCGTACCGAACATCGTATGTACCCAGCCCTTCGGCTGCCTGCCGAACCACGTCGTAGGTAAGGGTGTTATCAAAGCCCTGCGGAAGGCATATCCTTCCTCCAACATCGTGGCCATCGACTACGATCCCGGTGCCAGCGAAGTCAACCAGCTCAACCGCATCAAGCTCATGCTCTCCACCGCCCAGAAGAATCTGAAAAAGGGCGAGGGTGCGGAATAAGGAAAATATTTTTTGATATGTGTGGTAATGGATGTGAGATAGCGACTGTGCCGGTGTTGGCGGCACGGTGCCGGATGTGCGGTGCCAGATGTGGCACTTACGAGGTACATGCAGAAAGCTGCCTACCCAGTCGATAGCATCTCATAAAGCAAGCTACACCTGCGGCAGGGGATTCGCAGAATCCCTGCCGTGGGTGTTTTATTTTTTCCATTAAGCTTATCCTCATCACAGGGGGATATTAAACTGCTTCTCCTTTTTTATTTTGCTTCTTTGTGACATAATTTTTCTTATAATCATATAAACAACGGTTTTAGTAAAAAAAATCACTAAAATCTTCATATTTTTTACTTTTCTGCTGATTTAAATACATTTCTCAAAAATAGTACCTTTCACCCCATTGATTTTTTACTATTTTGAAGGATTTTAAGCACTTTTCAAAAAATAGCTTTTTGAAAAAATATGATATTTTCCGCCTTGACGTCTCTTATTGTTCAAGTTATAATGGGCACATTCATAGTTTCTTTTGTTCTTAAATTCCTATGAAAATTCTTTCAGTTAATCCCTGTTTTCATTATTTAAGGAGGTCATATTATCAACAATACCGAATTACTCAAATACAAAGAATGCCTATTTACAAAAAGAAATATTCTTCTCGAGAAAATCCGCAAATTGCCTAAAGGAAATCTTTCCTGCACAGTTAGCAAATCAGGTTATACCAGTTGGTTCTATCTGAAGGACGGTACTAGAAAGTATCTTCAGAAATCTCAAAAGGAACTGGCGCAAGCACTTGCATTAAAGAAATACTACGAGCTTAAGCTGCATGAAATTTCAGAAGAAATAGCATTTATTGAAACATATCAAAAGAAATTATCCTCCACGCTTTCAAGAGAAAAGTCCTCTGACCTGTTGGCAGAGTCTTCCCCTTATTACCCATTACTGCAAAGCTATTTTGCGAAGGACAAGCTTCCGGTGTCTGCACAGAAATGGTGCGCGGAGAGTTATGAAACCAATCCTTCTCATCCGGAAAATCTGATCCATACCACGCTGACCGGACATAAAGTCCGCTCAAAATCTGAAGTTATCATATCGAATCTGCTCTATACCAATCAAATCCCTTATCGTTATGAAGCGGCGCTGCCGTTAAAAGAATTCACGGCTTATCCGGATTTTACGATTTTGCATCCGGTTACGAATAAAATCTTCTACTGGGAGCATTTCGGCATGATGGATAATGCGCCTTATTGTGATACTGCCTGTAATAAGCTGAAAACCTACTGCTATAACGGAATCTTCCCATCCATGCAACTGATCACCACTTATGAGACAAGCAAGTGCCCCATTTCCACAGATCAGGTGCAGCAGATCATTACGCAATATTTCCTCTAAATCCATAATTCCTTACATAATTCCCTACCTAAAAATTCTCTTGACATTGGCTCTATTTCTTATGAATGCCAATCAAGAATATTCAATAAGCCTCACAAGATGTTGCTCCATAGTGAGATGGGCCCCGCGGTATGATCACTCCGTAGGATGATGACTCCGTAGGATTATTACTCCGCAACATGATCACTTGCAACGTAGTCCATACGTAAAAAGGACCGGTTCGTCCGGTCCTTCCGATGAAACCACAATATGCTATTATGATGCATTTGCTCTGCGGCTCTCAATATACTGCTGTAAGACTTCCGTGACTTCCTCCGGTGCCAGACCGGCATCCTCGATGATGTCACTCACCGCTTCCAGTTCTTTACGCTTCTTCTGTTCAAACAATTCCTCTAACTCACGTTGTTCTGATTCCATGCGGATATTTAACGCATTGATCAACTCCTGTTTTGCCTGGATCTTTTCCTCCAGGGATTTTCTCTGTCCTCTTGGCATATACTGTGTGCTCCTTTCCTGATGGCAATCCTATGGATCCGTGGATCATGTTTCCTGCCGCGTGATCCGAAAAAGCATGGCCATTCATCAGGGATCACAGGTTCCGTAGGAACTATCATGATCTATCATGAACGACCTGATATGTTACAGTATATGGACAAGAATGTAAAAATATACCATATTTCCGGCAATATTATCCTGTTCCGGAACGGTCTAGTGAATCTGTCTGAATATTCCGGCTTGGATGTCCCTGATGTCCGGTGATCAGGAAACCGATTGGCGAATCTGTCAATAAATATCATACTACGGAATGGTCTGATGAAATCACTCAAATCCTCATTTCAAAGTGTCTACAGCTGTCTTCAGCTTGTCCAGCGCCAGTTGTAACGTAGCTCTGGGGCAGGCGATGTTCACGCGCTGAAAAGCTGCTCCGCTGGGTCCGAACATAGATCCTCCGTCCAACCAAAGTCCTGCCTTGTCCACAATAAACTGATCCAGCTCTTTTCCGGTGATTCCCAGCTCACTGCAGTCCAGCCATACCAGATAGGTACCTTCCGGCTCTACCAGATGAATCTGCGGAATCTTTTTCTGTAAATACTCTCTCAGGAAATTCAGGTTCTGCAACAGATATGCTCTCAACTGCTCCAGCCAGTCTTCGCCTGCACGATAGGCTGCTTCACACGCCACGATTCCCAATGCATTAGGTTCATCGTAACCGGTCTTGTCAATCTCTGTCTGAAATGCTTTACGAAGCTTTTCATTGGGAATAAAAATATTGGATATCTGAAGTCCCGCCAGGTTAAAGGTCTTGCTGGGCGCCGTGCAAGTCACAGTAAACTCCGCAAAACGAGGATCTACCTTGGCAAACACCGTATGCTCATAACCGGGATAGACAAAATCGTTGTGAATCTCATCACTGACCACGATCACGTGGTGGCGCAGGCAGATCTCTCCCAGCTGCTGCAGTTCCTCTACCGTCCACACTCTGCCCACCGGGTTATGAGGATTGCACATAATAAATAGTTTTATATGTTCCTGCTCAAGCTTACGCTCAAAATCTTCAAAATCAATCCGGTATCCGTTATCTCCACTCTGCCCGGTCGTTTTCTCATAGATCAATGTATTGTCTACTACTCTCCGGTCATTGTCACGGACAATATTAGTAAACGGATAATACACCGGATTCTGAATCAGTATAGCATCTCCCGGATCAGTAAATGCTTTCACCGCTGCGCCGAGAGCAAATACCACACCCGGAGTCTTCACGATCCATTCCCTCTCCGTCTTCCAATTATGATTCCTCTCCATCCAGTTCATCACAGCATTGTAATAAGCATCCTTCGGCTGGGTATAGCCGTAGATTCCATGTTCTACCGCAGCATGAAGGCTCTTCGTGATCTCTTCGGATACCGGGAAATCCATATCCGCCACCCACAAGGGCAGCACATCCGCCGGCTTTCCTCTCTCCACCGCAAAATCATATTTCAGACAATTCGTTCCCTTCCGGTTCGTAATCTTATCAAAATTGTATATAGTCATACTTAATCCTCTATCCTTCAATAACTGAATATTCCCATAGCAAGAAACCATAACAGAACCACTGTCAAGACCGAAGCCACCTTAAGCGGCTTTAGCCGGCTTTATAGATTCTTCCAGACCTTCTGCACGCCCTGACACGCCGCATCGTTGCTGGCCCTCTGTGAAGCTCTACGCGGAGCTGGCTGAACTACTATGTATGCCAAGTTACACCCCCACTCAGTCAAAAGCCTGTTCCAGATCTGCCAGCAGATCATCAATGTTCTCAATTCCAACTGACATTCTCAGAAGCTTCTCATCCACGCCCAATGCTTCACGCACCTCTACCGGTACATCTGCATGGGTCTGCTTCATCGGATAGGTCAGAAGGCTTTCTACGCCGCCCAGACTCTCCGCAAAACGGATCAATTTAACGCTCTCCAAAATCTTAACAGCTTTCTCTGCAGAATTCAACCGAAATGAAATCATTCCGCCATATCCGCTGCACTGTCTGTCGATCAGCGCCTTATCCGGTCTCGAATCCAGACCGATATAATATACTTTCTCCACTTCCGGTCTCTGTTCCAGCCAGTGTGCGATCGCCAGAGCATTTTTCTGATGCTGCTCCATACGTACAGCCAGAGTCTTGATCCCTCGAAGCAATAGCCAACTATCAAACGCAGACAGACAGGCTCCTGTCGTCTTATAAATATTGTTCAGCTGCTGATACAGGGCATCATCCTTTACTACCAGGAATCCGGACAATGTATCGTTATGTCCTTCCAGATATTTCGTACCGCTGTGCACTACAACATCCGCTCCTAACGTAAGCGGCTTCTGAAAATACGGGGATAAAAAGGTATTGTCAACGATCAGAATACATCCATGCGCGTGTGCCAGTTCTGCGATTGCCTGAATATCTGCGACCTTCATCATAGGATTGGACGGAGTCTCGAGATAAATCGCCTTCGTCTCCGGACGGATCGCCGCCTTCACAGTCTCCACATTTGAAGTATCCACACAATCTACGGATATTCCGTTCTTATGGCTGATCGTGTTCCACAGTCTCAACGTACCGCCATACAGATCATCCGTAGCAATCAGATGATCCCCGGGGAAAAAAATCTCCATCAATGCGGTGATCGCTGCCATACCGGTAGAAAATGCCAAAGCTTCCGTTCCCTGCTCTAATAAAGCAACCGTCTTCTGCACTTCATCTCTGGTGGGGTTACCGCAACGGGAATAATCATATCCTGTGCTCTGCCCCAGTCCCGGATGCGCATACGCCGCATTCTGATAAATCGGCATGCTGATGGCCCCAAACGGATCCCTTCTCTCATTACTTCCCTGGACACATATGGTCTCTGCTGCAAATGCCATCTTTTTCTCCTCCTATGCCTATGTATAATACTATATTTTATATTCCTACTGTTCCAGTAGGTATAGTATATTTTTAGCATAGTAAGAAATAAAAGTCAATATCCTTTTCTCCAATATTGATCAAATAATTTGCCCATATTCAGTACACCTTTCTGCTAGTTATCAATTCACCAGAATTTTTTCATACCTTCTATTGCTTCACTCTCTGAAATATTCATATATTGTCTAAGTTTCAACATAGTATCATCATAATTTATATTAAATTCCTTACATGTTATAATTATCCCTCTCATTCCTTCTTCTCTTCCCCGTCTCGTATACTGGTCAAGCAATTCGCACATACTTGTCACTTGTCTCCTGCTTAATTTCTTATCTTTTGCTTTCGCATCTTCTATAGCTTCATTTAAGCCAGTCATGATACTCTCATATACACTCTTCATCGTCTTATCCTCTTTATGCATAGGTACGAAGTTTTCAATACCTTTTTACCAATAAAGCTTCATCTGTTCTTCTGCTTCCTTTTCTGAAATATTGAGTTTATTCTTTAATTTCAGCAGCGTATCTTCATAGGTGGCATTAAAATCTTTACACATAATAATAATCCCCTTGGAAATACCTTGCGAAATTCCTCGTCTCGTATACTGGTCAAACAATTCACACATGCTGATCTCATCCTCCTCTGCAATATCTAATCCTTTTAATATTTCTTCGGTATCATCCACATTTTTATCCCCAGACAATACCCGTAGCATTTTGATAGTAGCTTCTTTATGAATTACTTTTCGGTCTGAACGATATGCGTTCCCTTCTGCAAGATAATCCAATACAATGCGCATATCGCTATGAAAGCGTTCGCGGATCTCCTTTGGGAGATATCGCATTTCCCACACATGAAGCTGCATATCATCTACATATTTCCATGTAGTCTCTGCAATCTTGCCTTTGCCACCGTCTATTAACTGTCGCAAATTGCTACTCGTCTTCCATCTTGCCGTCCCCCAATATAGAACCAGTTCTATCACCGGATATAATCCGTGATTCTGCTTCTCGTACTGCCTGCGGTATTCTCCGCCAATGTATCCCGCTTTGCGCAGTATCATCCCTTTATCCACTTTCGTCTGGTTCGCAAACAGATACAAGGCTCTTGGCATTCCGTCTGTCACATGGTATTTTGCGACATCTTCCAGTTGATTGTGCAATGTATCCGTGCTGTCTGCATATAGGCTCTCCGTTGCAGCTGTAAGCATCTCATCTCCGGTCACCACCACAGTTCCTTCATGCAGTAATGCATTCACAATATCCGCTGCTACATCTGCATAACTTTCAAAATTTTTTGTTACAATATCATTCAGTTCCAATAAATACTCCTCTCTGTCTCTTATCAATTGGTCAAACAGACAGAGAAAGCCCTAAAGCACGCTCTGACGCAGTCTCTGTCCTGCCTATCTGATTGTAAAAAAATGAATCCCCGGCGATACGCCACTGACTGCACACAAGGTGCGATAAAATGATGCCCATATATGATGATATGCTAATATATGGTATCTTCGAAATCTTCTCTATACAGACTTTCTGTAGATGTGATTACTATATCACAGAGGTATCCATGCTGCAAGGGAATCCGGCAAAACAAGTGCTGAAAAACCATACAAAAACAGAGCTGTGGAAATTGGTTATTTCTCACAACTCTGCTTTTTGTGCAATATTACTTTTTAAAATACTAATCCAAAATTCTAATCCAGTTCGAACAGCTCCTGGGCACTGATAGTGATGCTGTCGGTATTCGTGGGAGTGGTTTTGGAGCCGTTTTCAAACATAGTGTAGACCCGAACGTATACATTCATCGCCTCGGCGTCGGATCTTACAACACCGGAATCCGCATTGAACAGTCCCATCTCCGACAACGGATAAGTCACGGTATAGGTCAGGTTGTTGCCAACCACATAGTGACCATTTTGAACCGCTACAGCATTACCCGAAGTATCTTTTACAGATGACACATTCAGCGGAACTACCTTCTCAGTGATTCCTTCCACTGTCTTTGCGTCAGCAGCTGTACCGGCGGATCTATAGAATTCTACGCAGACCTGCGGGTTACCGCTTAAGATATTATCATCTTCCGCTACGAACTTCACACTGACCACATCTCCTGCCTCGGTGGATCTGATGTTACCCTGATCTGCCGCCTTCAGGATCGTATTGTTTGCAGGATCGCTGATCACATAAATGGATTCCATGTCATAGCCATTATCATCCCTGAACGATATGCGAGGTGCTGATACACCGGCATTATATGCTGCAATAATCGTATTGACGAAAAGCTTCATCTCCGCACCATTATCCGGTCTGGAATGACCTGCTCCGGAATAGGTAACATTACCCATGGTATAAATGTAATAATTATTTACGACATCATTTGGACAAATGCTGTAAATATTGGTAGACTGAACATTTGAGTCATAAATATCCGACAGGCAATACCATACTACAATATCACTTCTTCCATCACCATCACGGTCCAATTCAATATTGGGCTGCAGCCACTGATAATGCGTTGAACTTACCTTCAGGCTCTTCCTCTGATTGATTTCTTTAATTTCCTCTTTAGAAATCAAATACGGATACTGCGTAATCTGTCCTTCATTCACCTGTGTCGCTTTCAGAGCCGGTGGGGAAGCACCTTCCAAACAATAATCCCCTTTCATCATGTAACTGGCCTTATTCCATCCAGCATCCCAATACTTTCCCTTAAATCCGGCTTTATATAAGAGCTCATTATTTACAGGGAAAAGACTACCCTTATAGGACTTATCGGCTT
>OLGY01001509.1_pt1 | contig 11750 bp, 10 predicted proteins | sample 1605951 | NCBI WGS metagenome assembly OLGY01 (sample SAMN03283280) | human gut metagenome | biome: human-associated habitat; material: feces | host: Homo sapiens | place: Peru | collected 2012
GTACATCTATGATGCTCCGCTTATAGTGCATCATCTTTTCCAGCGATACCAAGTCTGCATAAATCTTTGTGATACGGCTGTTCACCTCACGAGCTATCTCCAGTCGGTCGCTCGACCACAGCAGGTGTTTGATGTCACTGTCGGTATTATCTGCGGTCGGGTCACTCTTGGCATACTCAGTAGTTATCTTGCAGGACGGATATTCCCTTGCTATATCCGATATGCGCCTGTTCACTTCGTCCGCCTTTTCCTGCTCCGTCTTGTTCGGGTCAAGTGTCAGCACATCCACCACGTTGATATTGGTGTATTCCGATGTCAGCTCCCATGCTATCTGCAAGATGGCACGGTGTATCTTGATGCCTAAGAAGTATTTTGGCTTTCTCGCCAATGTCAGCGTTGCCTTGAAGGTGATGATGCCGTTAATGTTGGGCATGGTCGCCTTGCGTGTGAACACATAACCGTTCCATGTGCCGCCGTCCTGCCATGTCAGGTTATAGGCGGCCTTGCAGTCGTTCATGATGGCCGGTATGCGATAGTAGTCATCGGTCGCCACGTCATTGTCGCGTCCTGCCTCTTCCTTGGCTTGCGCTATCTCCTGCTGTTTCTGTTGCCATGTCGCCAACTCTCCGTTCAGTTTGTCTATCTGTGTCTTGTTGGCATTGTACTGTTGGCGATAGGTGGCTGCGTCTTCCACACTGGCATTGGCTATCTTGCGGAGCAGTTCCTTGTTCTCCGTCTCCAACTGTCCGATTTGCGCTTGCAACATCGCCACTTTGCTGTCCGCCTCCTGCTGCATCTTGTCCAATTCAGACAAATCTAAGTTGCCTTCCGTCACGGATGTCTTCATCGCGCATTCCTTGCTGTGGGCATTGAGCGACTTGCCACATTCCCTGCATTTGTATTGCGTAGTCCCTTGTCCCAATGTCACGCCGTCCGAGCAGGTCACACTGATGGTCACGCTTTCGCATCCTTTCAGCTTGGCGGCATCGGTGGCTTGGTAGTAGTTGCGTGTGTCACTGCCTATATAATAGGTGTAACCCTCCTCATTGTCGTTATATTCCGACAGCCGTGCCTGCAACTGCGCCTTGAATGTGTTCAAGTCCATCGAATAGGAGTCAAACACATCCTCATACACGATCTCTTCTCTGTTCCAACTCTTCGTCACCGTGATATGGTAGGCGTATGCTTTCTGTTTCTGTCCTTTCTTCTTGCTGCTGATGATATAGGTGGACAGATAGTAGCTGATGCTGTATGTATATCCGTCATGCTGGTTGTTCATCTGCTGCACCTTGGCTCTTGACCATCCTGCATGGTTCTCCGAGTTTTGCAATATGGTTTCCCTCTTGCTGCTGTTGGGATAGAAGTCGGGATCCTTGGTGTCTATCCTGTACCAGTGATCGCCTTTCAATATGCTGTTGTCATCGGTCGGCGGATTATAGTCGCACAGCGTCTCACTGCCTCTGTCCCTGCGGTAGATATACCAGCGTTGGGTGTAGTACTGTCCTTTCGCCTCGTTCATATAGTCGGTCATCCACGATGTGAGGTTGTAGTCCGCAAGGTTGAACAGCCTTGCCACATTGTCCTTTCCGCCTATCATGCTTAACAAGGTATTGCCCACGCCCTTGTCCAACTGCTCAAACAGGTCGTTGTAGTTCTCGTAGATGTCGATAACCTTGCTCACCCTGCCGTCAAACACTTCCTTGAAGGCACTTTTCTGCAACAGGGCATCCCCGATATTGGTCATTCCCGATGTGGCGAGTCCGACGCCCATGTTATACAGGTTGTCGATGTCTGCCGTCAGATTATCCATCGTGAAGTTGCCCGGCACTTTCGCCAAGTCGTCAAGCATGGCTTTCCAGTCCACATCTCCGATGTCGGACAGTTTCAGTATGGCGGCTATCTCCCGATTTATTTCCAAGAACTGTATGTCTGCGAATGTCAGTGTCGAGTTGGTCACTACACTCTCAAATTGCATACACAGGTTCTTGGTGTCGTCGCACACCTTTACCAAGTAACTGCCCCAATACAATGCTGTCTGTGGTGAGTGCAGCATCATCTTCGCCACCGTCCATATCTTCGGCATTATCTTGTGGCTCACCATGTTGTAGATGCGCCTGTAATAGTAATTCTCTGTACTGCTGTTCCACAGTCCCAAGTCGGTCAGTGCCTTGCGCTCCAAGAACTTGCTGGCGAATATCCCTGCCGTTGCCACTTCCGCAGCATTGTAATGCTTCAATATCGCACCCACCTGCTCGTTGTAATAGCTTTCTGCCACGGCTTCCGCTCCGAAAGCCGTAGCCATTGCTGCCACTGTTTCCTTGTCGTAGTTCATGCTGTGAAACTGTGCACAGACTTTATTGGTCCATACACAGATTGTCAGCATGATGATTAGAAGTCGTTTCATTCGTTGCTATTGTTTTGTTTATAATTACACTGACATGTCAGCGTCTTTGTTTTTACTCCGTTTTTGTCCAAGCCCACTTCAGATCTTTTAATCCCAACCCCCATACTCCCAGAAAGGCATAAGGAGGCTTAGAAAGGCTTACCCTTAGAAGAGCTACCTATATTCAGCACTTTTCCTACTTCGTTCACTTTTTGAGCGAAAGCCAATGACTTGCTGATGCCACTTGCATCCCAATCCCTGCAATATGCTTCGATGGCTTGCTGATGATTGCATCCTAACTTTCGTTTGTACAGTTTCAATGCTTCCTTCTCAGCTCGCTCCGTGGTATAGGTCATATAGCACTCATGCGGTTCCTCCACGCCATACACGGCACTGGTCTGTCCACGACGGATGAACACCTCTCGGAAAAAGGCGCGTCCTTCCTTGTTATCAAGTCGGTTAATCGTAAAAATCTTCTTACAGTCCACATCCGTCAGTCCGAGTATCGTCTTGATGGTATCAAAACGCTCCCTGAACTTGCTTTGGTCAAGCAACATCACTACGTCGGAGTTGTTGATGATGGCTTCTTTCACGATTTCACTGCCGATAATGTCTTGTATCTCCTGAGTCACCACACCAACACTGGCCCAGAATTTACGGGCGGTCTTGTACAGATACTTGATGTACTCTGCCATCATGGGCGATGCGATGGCTTTCCACGCCTCCTCGATGATGAGCATCTTGCGGTTTTTCTTGATGCGCATCTTTTGCAGAAACACATCCATGATAATAAGTGTGACAAGAGGGAATAGTAGTGGGTCGTCCTTGATACTGTCGATTTCAAACACTATGAAGGTCTCATCGAACAGACTGCTGTCCATGTTCTCGTTGAGTGTCAACTCGTGACTGCCTCCTTTGTAGAACTCTTTCAACAGATAGTTGTAGGATGCCAAGTCGATTCCTCGCAGTCCGTTCTCATCACAGATTTCTGGTATGCGCATTGTACTGAACTCATAGAAGCTGTTGAAACACAAACGACCAATACTGTCTTTTCCAAAGTGTGCCTCGTAATACTCGTTGATGACTTGCTCAATGAGTTTGTCTTCTGTCTTTGTTACCGTACCTTGACTGCCTTTCCAAATCAGCATGACAAGATTTTTTAAGAATCCCAATTTCTCGATGTTCCATTCTTCTCTCTTGATTTGGAAGGGATTCATCGTGATGGGATGCTCTTCGGTATACGAGATATACTTGCCGTTGAAGTATTCACACAGTCCTTCATACGAATTACCAGTATCCACTAACACGATGTCGGTATTCTGCTCATGGGCTTGGCGTACCATGGAATTGACGTAAAAACTCTTGCCGCTGCCTGAAGGTCCGAGCACAAAGAAATTGCTGTTGTCTGTCAACTTGTTCTTGCCTTCCTTTCCCGATATATCTATGGCTACTGGCACTCCCTGTCGGTCGGTATAGTACACTTTAAAAGGTGTGTCCTCGCTATGTACTATCTTCTCCTTGTACATCATACTGACGGCTGCATCCGATAGGGTGAGGAAACGGTCGTAGTCTTCGCTCATTCCGAAGCAGTTGCCTGGGAATGAATTGACGAACAGATCCAGTTGGTTGTATGCTCGCTTGGATATGTGGATGCCCATGCGCCCGAATGCGTTTTCTATATGGTTCGTACACTTTTGAATATCTACATTGGGTGCCACAGTTACTATAATATTATAATGTGTATAGACGAGTTGTTTGTTTTCTCTCGCTATCACGTCCTGCACTCGCTTGATGTCTTCCACTGCAATCAGGTTGCTTGGATTGGGCATCGAGGCATGGCGGTTTTTCTTCTTGTCCAATACTGCCAACTCTTTCTTTTGGTTGGGCATGAAGATGATTTGGTTATACACCACCGACTGCACTCCTGGTATGTTGTCTACTACCGATAGTAGGTCTACAGGCATACTGGTGTTATTCACTTCCATATTGGTATATGGACGGATGGCACTGGGCAGATTGGCGCAGTCTACATCTACCAGACTGTACATTTTACAACGTCTGTCGCCCATGCCGATGGTCTCTTCATCCACCTTGAAGCCTGTCATACTTACGGTCTTGTCCCGAAAGTTCATGGCAAAGAAACGGTCTACATATTCCTGTGTCTCTTGCTTGCCGAGGAAGGATGCCTTCAGTCCAGCATCTTTCAACTGGTCATGTACCTTGCGAACCTTTACCATGAAGTCGCGCCACTTCTTATGGTCAAAAGAGAACAGACTGCTCTTTTTGTTTTCTTGAGTGATGGTCAGATAGGTACTGCTGTCTGTGTATTCACGTCCTTCGTAATAGCGGAAGTAGGCTTCCGACAAGAACTCATGCTTGTCAGTACTCTCGTCCTTAAACTGTTTGCGTGTAAACACGTCTTGCTTGTGGATGGCATAGCCTTCGCCTAAGGTCTGACAGATAGCGGTGAAGAGTTGGGTGAACTCATAGTAGCTGTCAATGTTGGCGGAGTATTTTTGCACCGGATTTTCCATGCGCAGTATGGCTGAGTAGTCACCGTTCTTGGTATACACCACACCGATGCCGTCCACTTCCTCCACCGAGAAGTAGATGTCCTCGAATATCTTTTTCCGTTTGCCTCCAGTACCGAAGGCATATACGGATGTTGCCATGCCGATACATAGTGCAATGAAAAACAAGATGACGTATAGTATCATTTCTTTCCTTTCTGGTTATTCGTTATTCTCTCTGTGGCTGTTCTTTTCATTTCTTTCCTGCGTTTTGTTCTCAGGAAGCAACAAATAAAGGTAGGCTCACTCTTTCTTTCGTCGGAGCGAACCTACCTCTGTCAATATGCAATCAACCCAACAACTCTCATGATGGTTCTTCTTTTGATTTCCTTATCAGAAGCTCTTGCTATGGGCGTAGATATACACTCCTTGGTCGCTCTTCTTGGTATGCAGTCCCTTCCGCTGTTTAAGGAAAATGAGGGCAGCACCTGTGGAAATGGCAAATACAAGCACCACGAGCCCTACAACGAATCCCAACAAACAGTAAGCGATGATGAAACCTACAATGGCTCCACCTGCCGTACCTGCCGCCCAATAGATATAGCGTCCTTGGAATCCCATGAATTCAAGCGGTTTTTGCAATCCCTTGAACACGGGGAAGTCCGCATAGCGTTCTTCTTTATCTGCGTCCATAACAATAGTTTCTTTGCGTTATCACTCTCTTTTTGACAATCTCACTTCTTGCTGTTGTTCGGATTATGTGTCATTATCCGATACCGAAGAACAGAGGCAATGCCTGTGCTGCAGCAATCAGGAAGATACATGCGCCAACGACCATCATGATCTTCTTTTTCACGTCCTGCTCCTCGTTGTTCATGCTGATGTACACCGAGATAGCACCCACTACAGCTACTACACCTGCGATGGCATAGCACAATTTCACCACGATGGGCACATACTTGGCGATTTCCTCCGAATAACACAAGATTGTGTTTAAGTACTTGATAATCAATACATGATAGATATAAAGGCAAGTATGATGTTCCCAAAATGTTCCAAAAAACATATTTTAATGGTGAGTTTGAATGCACTAAAAGAAGGTGTGTTCAAGAACATTGAAAAGGCTTCAAAAGTGGAATTGAGCGATAAAGACTTGTTAACACGAAATTAAGATATGATTAACATTTTATGAACGAGTGACACGATTTTAAGTGCTGTGGTGAAATGTCTAGAAAATGTAGAATGTTTTGGATATTGTTTGTTTTCTCAGTAATCTTTCACGTCTGCATTTTTCTCTTCCCTATTTTTGGAATATTGGAGAGAAACAAATAGCACTACTGTTCAAAGATATAATAATTGTTATATTTACCAATTACACAATTGTCATATACGCCAATTTAAGAAAATTGTTGTACCTTTGCAAAAAAACATAAATTTGGGGACACTAAATATGATTGAAGATATTATTTTTGAAACGAAAGGTAGTAATCAGTGTGAGATAAAATTACAGCACTCAACTGGTGAAACAACCACATTGTTGTTTAATAGTACTTTCCCATTGCAAGCTCAGGAATACTATTTAAAAGCAATACAATTATTACAAGAAAGAAAACCAGACTTATCTCCTAAAGATGATTTGTTTGGTATATTTACTTTGTGGTTTGTTCAAAATTCATTGGAAATGCCGTTGGGGGTAGGTACTTCTAAAAATGAAGAGCGTATAAGGATTGGTAAACGCATAAAAGAAATTAGGGAAGAAAAACATTTAGAGGCAAAGACACTTTCCTTGCTCACAGGGATAGATGCCGCAAACTTGTGTAGAATAGAACAAGGGAAACAGTCTGTTGGTATAGATGTGTTATCTAAAATAGCAAATGCGATGGGGTATAAAATTGAATTTGTAGAACTTAAAAAGTAACAACAATGAAGAAGGTGCAACAAAAGCATGAAGCCCATATGCTAATATATGCAGTGGACTCAAATGGACAGCTTGTCAATGTAGATAATGTCCGTACTGGTAACGAGTGCGGATGTTTTTGTCCTGCCTGTAAAGAACCATTGATGGCTAAAAATCAAGGATTGAAAAGAATTCATCATTTTGCGCACCAATCTGGAACAGAATGCGATTTTGCCTATGAGTCTATGTTACACCTTCTTGCAAAAGAGAAAGTTCGTAATGCCTTTTTGGATAATGAAGAGTTTTTAATGGGGTTTGAGTATAAATCATATTGCCCAAAATCTAAGCAATGTGTATATGTACGATATGACGAATGTCGAACAATTCAACAGAAGCTTTTCAATTTAAAAAAATATTATGATTCCTGCGAACAAGAAATATGCTATGACAATATCAGAAGACGTTCAGACTTAAAGATATATTCTTCCACACATCCAGAAAGAGAACCAATCTATATTGAATTTTGCGTGACTCATGCAAGTGATGAAGCAAAACTACATAGCGGTAATAAAATTATAGAGATTCTTATTGAGGATGAAGATGACATTTCCAATTTGATTAAAAATGGATTTATTGAAAAGATGTCATTCAATATGTATTCAGAACAAGATTCATCAAAAATTAATTTTTATGGCTTCAAAATGGAAGACTATAACAACCATGCAATAAATAGTAACATAGAGTTTGTAAGATATGTTTTGTACCAGTCTGGGAAAACTCGTTGTTATCAAGATGGTGGAAATTGCAAAGAGGCGAGGAAATCTTCTCCACATTCTCTTTTTGAAATGCGTTTTCACACTCCTGTTTCATTCGAAATATACGACTATGCAAAATATGTGGGCTTTCAAAAGTATGGCATTCTCAATTGTTGCGTATGTAGAAATTATGTTGATAGCTATAATGGATTGGGCAAGATATGCCGTCTTTATAAACATTTGCAAATACCTCAATATGAAACTTTGGATACATCAAGGGCAAAAAGTTGTCATTGTTTCATGCTTAATAAAGAAGACATGGAGCAAAAGCTGAAGAATGGCGCTCCTGCACCTTATGACATTTTGTAAGTATGTGTAATCTTAGCAAGATAGTCCAATAAAGGTGTTTACTTCTTGATACACAATATGATTTGGTAAGATTATAGTATCAGTGTTCCCATTATGATACAAGTCACAAAAGTGGATTCTTGAAAAGCTGATACTGCATATAGTAACATTGAAAATGTCTAAATTGGGGCATTTCTGAAAAATAATTATCACAGAATGATTATCTTTTGCCGATTTTTGCTAACTTTGTATCACTAAAAGAGTAAAACTATGTGTAAGGAATACATTAACAGAATAAAAATAGCCTTGGCTGAGCGGAATAAAACAAACCGTTGGCTTGCTGAAAAAACTGGCAAAAGTGATATTACAATAAGTCGATGGGTACAAAATAAAACTCAACCATCACTTGAACAGTTGGTTGAAATAGCAAAAGTTTTAGAAATCAGTCCTAAGGATTTAATAAATGACATAAGGCAATGACAATAAAGGAACGAAATAATACCAACAATGTTAAAACTGTCTCGCTTTTCTCTGGTGCGGGAGGTTTGGATATTGGTGCAATTATGGCAGGAGCACATATCATATTTGCCAACGATATGATGAAGGAAGCTTGCATGTCGTATTCAACCAATATAGGAGACCATATCGTAAATGGTGACATAAATTCTGTCATGGATAGACTTGATGGAATAGAAAATGTAGATATGGTTATTGGTGGTCCTCCATGTCAAGGTTTTTCCGTTGCAGGAAAGATGGATGTGAATGACAAAAGAAGCCAATTGATTTGGAGTTATGTAAAGGTCATCTCAAAAGTTAAACCTAAAGCTTTCATTATGGAAAATGTTAAAGCGTTAGGTCTTCTTGAAAAATGGAAACCGATAAGAGAAAAATTACTATCTGAACTCAGACACTTGGGGTATTCTGTGAATTTTATGATTCTGAATGCCTCAGATTATGACGTTCCCCAAGCAAGAGAGAGAATTTTTGTTGTCGGAATTAAAGGCAATTGTAATAACGTGCCAAATTGGGAAGAAATGATAAAACACTATTCTCATAAAGCACCTACAGTTCGAGAAGCATTACAAGTTTTGGATAAAGCAGGACATGGTAATAACCCAAGTACATGTAGAGCGAAAATAACATTGGCTTCAAACCCAATATTACGCAAGTCGCCTTATGCAGGAATGTTGTTTAATGGACTGGGAAGACCAACTCGTATAGATGGGTATAGTGCAACATTACCAGCCTCAATGGGAGGAAACAAGACCCCTATCATTGATGAAAAGGAGTTGTATGAGAATTGTGCTCCTTGGATTGTAACTTATCATGATGAAATCATGAAAGACCCTTCAAAGGCAGCATTCAAGGAAGCTCCTTCTTTTTTGAGAAGAATGACAGTAGAAGAAGCTGCTATCTTGCAAACTTTTCCTATAGAGTATGAATTTTGTGGTTCTCAATCATCAAAATATACCCAAATAGGAAATGCTGTTCCATGCAATATGGCTAAGGCTGTTGCTACGATGGTTATTAACGTTCTTAATGGTGAAGAAAATGTAATTTTTAAACCAACAGAACATAATTTGTTTGATTTTGGCTATGCAGAAAGTTGATAAAGAAAAAGCGGAGAAAGTGCTCCGAATGGCTAATGAAAAGCCTGTTTATCAAGATGATACAATAGGAGCATCGATTGATTCAATATTAAGAGGTTCTCACAAAACATACAGATATGTATTGGTCACATCCTTATTAGCAAAGAGCACTAATAAGGATGTTGATATTTTGAGTCTCCAAGCAAAAGATGACTCATCTGGAGCATATGATGCAAGAAGTTTGTGTCATAAGGTGATAGTTCCTTTTGAAAGAAGTACCTATCCGAATAGCCTTGGCGGTTCTAACGAACCTTTTCTGAATAAGCCTGCTCGTTTCCAACGGTTGGCAAAGACCAACGCTGTTAGGAGTGGTAATGATTCTGAAACTCTTGAAAGCTTGATAAAAATTCTGTCAGAAATACAGACAAAGAAACAAGCTTTTAAATATCTTTCATCCGCTTTATGTTCTCTACGAGACATCTATAGCGAAATAGAGGAAAAGTATTCTATTCCAGATTTGGAAATTGAAGACGAAGCGAATCCTCAATCTATATTAGACTATGTGAACACCCTCATAAAGAACTCATTTGAGGGGGAAATGTGCCCTTTGGTTGTTGCTGCTATAGAACACCTATATTATAAAGGTGAAAAAACGGTAGTTCCACATAAGGTGAACGAAAGTGGCGCTTCATCGAAAGAGGTTGGTGATATTGATATTTTTGACAATGCAGAGCAGTTGGTCTCTTCTATCGAAGTAAAGGACAAAGATTTTACAAAAGAAGATGTTGAACATGCCATTACAAAATTTGCACTGGCTCAGATAGAGAAAAGCCTTTTCATCTTTGGAAAGCATGTAAACTTTGAACAGCATGATGTTTATGAAACAGCAGCAGAACTTGGTAAGAAAGGCTATTTTTGTTCTGTAGTGTCAATCATGGATTTTGTGCGTATGCGTTTATATTCAATGAATGGTGATGTCACTATAAATCGACTGGCTCATTTGCTGTTAGAATATGCCCGACAGATAAACGCAAAAGATGAAACCATTGAATGGATTAAAACATGTACAACTGAATTTGGATTATAAGACGATGTTAGAGATAAAAACGATAGCTGATTTGCAGAGACTTATCCAAGATGAAATAGAAGAATCTACAGTCTTGGAATACAAAAGTTCATTTGCAATACAGAACAAAAAATGGAAAGAAGAATTGGCTAAAGATGTAAGTGCTTTAGCTAATTCTAATGGTGGTAATATTATATTCGGAATAAGAGAAAAAGAATGTGATGGAGGAAACTCCATTCCAGAAAAATTGCTTCCAGTACCAAATACAGAGATGTCAAAGGACAAACTGTCTCAACTTTTATCATCAAATATTCAGCCTAAAATAGATGGCTTGGAAATAACATATATACCATTTGATGAGAAAAGTGGATTCTATGTTGTTTTTGTACCTCGTAGTAACACGGCTCATCAGAATAGACTTTCACATGTTTATTATAAGAGGAGAAATGCTACAGTTGAAGCAATGGAAGATTATGAGATTAGGGATATTATGAATAGAAGCAAAACTCCTGTAATTGACGTTGAATTTACCTTGCTCATAACGAAAGTAAATGTGACTAAAAACAAGACTCCTTTTGGACTCTTTACCGCACAAAAGATAGAGGAAAAGAGTATAAGATATGAATGCACCTTAAAATTTCGCGCAGTAAATAATGGACAAATTCTTGCAAAATATGTAAATTATTATATTTATGTTCCTCAGCAAATAATAGAAAATATTGAGGAGTCTGACTTGCAAGATGGATATTATGTAAGATATGAAGACAATACGATAAGAGACATTGTTGGTATAGAATTGAACAGACCTAAATACGGGCCTGCTCGGTATGATCCAATTCTTCCAGGAATGTGCGATAGAAGACATTCTGTTAAACTGAGTATTGATGACATAAAGACAATTACCGATTTGCCATGTATAAAGTACGAAATGCATGCAGATAATGCCCCTACAAGAATAAAAGAGATAAAATGGGAAGACATAATTGTGGAAGAGCAAAGCAAGGAAGAATACATCGACAATATTCCTCATTTTGCTCCCAATATATAACTTGTAGTTTATCATCTTCTCAAATTGCTTCCCTTCTTTGTTTCAGATATGATTTCAGCCATTTCATTATCAACCTTATAAAGCTCATATTTGTTAAGTAAATGGATGGCGTCAATCACAATTCGTTGGGCAGCAATGCGTCTGCCCAATAGAA
>OLGY01001513.1_pt1 | contig 11690 bp, 5 predicted proteins | sample 1605951 | NCBI WGS metagenome assembly OLGY01 (sample SAMN03283280) | human gut metagenome | biome: human-associated habitat; material: feces | host: Homo sapiens | place: Peru | collected 2012
GGGAGCGATAACTCCTTTAACTCCTTTAACTTCTGAACTTGCGAAACTTGAATAAGATAATACAGGCAGCACGCCCTGTAAGGGCAAAAGCTTTAAAACAGACAATAAATCTTCGAAAATTATGAATAGAAAGAATAAGATATCAACCGGCAACTTCCTCCGTTCCCTCATCCTCCTCGTGATGATGGGATGGATGGGGAGTGCGTGGGCACAGGATGCCACTACTTCCGAGCCGATCATCTACTCCACCGATTTCCAGGAATGGGATAATATCGATTATACATCAACGGTGAATAAGGTGGTTCATCTCAAAACCCGATACACGAACGAGGACTTTACCTTCACGTTTAATGGTGCGGGAGTGGATCCGATGGGAACACATGAAAGATTTGCTTCTTATACCGGCTTTCTGAAAATAGCGAAATCTCCTGGTGAATATACTCAAAAATCACCTGAAGCGATTATTTCTGCCTTGGCTAGTGTTACCAAAATAGAACTGACACAGACTGCTACGGGAAGCAAGAGAGGTATAAAGGTTTCTGTTTGGGGAGATGGAGATACTGATTGGCAAGTACTCTATCAGGACCCTATAAAGAATAGAGCAGGAGAAAAGCTATCCATCAAAGTCGGCGAAACTGGTAAAACTAACTGTAAGATTAAATTTGAAGGCATTACCCCATCAGAATGGTCTTTTATCGTAGATCTCAAGATCTACGGCAAAGTACCTGCTTCTGTTACTCCATCAGATATCAAGCAGATCAGATTCAATAAATCGGATGATATAGCAGGAAAATTCCCTATCAAGCTCGTCTGTGATGACAAAGATCAGGCGATTCTTCCTGCTGGCAATACCTTCTCACGCCCTGGCTATACCTTTATCGGATGGACAGATGGCGTAAGAGACTACAAGGCTGGTGATACCTATACTGCTACGGATGCCATCACCCAGTTGGAAGCCAAGTGGGAAAAGAACAGCTATCATCTCTATGACAGCAATAAGCCAACAAAGGTAGTATGGAGATTCGACCCGGCAAAATCCCCTGCCATCAATATCTTTAAAGCAAACAAGCAGCATGATTTATCCTATACCCTTCCTGTCAACATCTATATCGATGAGAAGACGCAGGAAACACAGGATGTGGCGCTGGGTATCAATGTAAAATCCGGAAAGGTGGATAATACATCATCCACTGATATCAAGGGAGCGCAGGTAAAAGCGGGAACCAAATTCACCATTCCAGCTATCTATGGTATGAAAGTTGCCTTTAACGCATCTGTTTCTATTCCAGATGTCACCTATCAGGATGATGCAGACACCTATACCTATACGATGGCAGAAGACTGCAATCTCTATGATATCACCGTTACTTATCCCGTATTACCGGATGTGGTAACAGAAAACGAGATTGCCACGGATTCCTATTCCTTCCCGAACGAAAAGAAGGAACTGGCAGGTTCGGCAACAATCACCCTAAACAACGCTCACCAGAATACCGGCAAACGATACAAGCCGGGAGAAATCATCACCCTTTCTGCCCAGCCGGAATATGGCTATCAGATCAAGGAGTTCCGCGTAAAAGGCAGCGATACGCCTCTTACTATGCAGGAATCAACAGATGCAACCACAGGCGAAACCATCAAGACTGCCACCTATACCGTAGCCGAGGGCATCAACACCCTACAGGTAGTCTATGAGCACCTTAATTTATATCAGGTACAGGCGCAGGTGAATGATTACAAATCGGGATCCATCACCCTAAGACCAAACTATCCGCAGTTTGCAAAAGACATCACTAAGGCAGATGAAAACGGCAGAGAAAGAGTGGTGGGAACAGAATGCTGGTACACGGAGGGAACAGAAGTCTCAGTCTCTGTAGAAGGTGCAGAAGGTTATATCGTCAACTCCTGGACAATTGATGGAACAACGAAGGAACAGGCAGATAACCTCTATACTTTCAAGGTTGGTCAAGCTGCCACATCCATCGCTGTAAACCTGAAGGAAGGATTGACAGGAACCATTGTCTTTGACTACACATCAGCTAAAGTGAATGGTAAGACTGAAGCCTATAAGAATGCAGAAAGTATGCCTATCACCACCATCAGCAATGCCAAATCCTTTACCATCCCAACCAATTATACCTTCTTCAAGAACATAGATGATGAGAGCGGTAAGGCAACCGAGGAAGGCTATACGCTTAAGTATTGGGTAGATCAAGATAATAATCATTACGAATTAGGCCACACCTACTCTTTCAACAAGGCAAACATCACCCTGGTTCCTTATTTCGAAAAGAATCCTACCACCCAAACCAACCGCATTACTAATCCGACCATCCGATATGATTTCGGAAGAAAGATACATTACTATGATGACCCAGATACCAAAGAACAGCGAAAGGTATGTGCCCAAGCTGTCAACATCGGCAGCAATAAGAAACCATTCTGGACTTCCCAGGTATATGTTAAAACCCTGCAAGAGAGTATCGAGCATGAATATTGGCGAGACGTGGCAATGTGGTGTGATACCGGCAAGAAGGGATATATCAGAAATACAGATCAGGAAGAATGGGCAGCCTTCGGACCAGGTACAACATTCTGGATTGCAGCCGGAGCTGGAACAAAAATCTCGATGATGACCTACTCTCCTATCACTACCACCACGATAGATGGTGTGGTGCCTACGCTCGATGAAGCACGAACCCAGGCAGAAAGACAGAAGGCGGGAGATAATCACCGGTATGTTTATGCCTATACCACCCAGAATTCGGAGCTACGTATCCCGATTGTTATCGGTGATGACTACTCCTACTACCAGTGGTTTGAGTTAGCAACGTTGGCAGCCAACATGATGAAACTCCATGTAAACGTCGACTATAAGCAACGTGGTAAGATTACTGGAATTTCTGCCAATTCTAAATATGGCGCAATCAAACAGGAAGATGGTAGTTATGAAATCCGTCAGGGCGACAAGGCGAAGATAAACTTCGAAAGACTTTTCGGCTATGAACTGGACAAGATTGTTGACTTGAAACAGACTGATGATGAGGGAAATCCGAAAGCTATCCTTCAGGTGAATAAAGACGGAACTTATACTTCAACCGAAGGAATGACGCTGAAGACTACCGAACCTACTGCAGAGGAAAAGGCTGCTGGAAAACGCACCCGATATGAAGTAAAGTTCAGCATCACAGCCCATAGAAATCTGGAAATCTGCTTCAAGGAGAAGAAAACCTATTATGTTACCTATAATGGCGGTCCAAACGCAATGGGTTCAGCTCCTCAAGCTGACTGGGTAGAAGCTGGTGATGCCTTCACCATCCCAGAGAACCACACCCTCTACTACGAGGGATATACGCTGGACCATTGGGAGGAAGAAATGAGAACGGATACCCAGGAGACAACAGAAACTCCAAAGCATTATCTTATCGGCAACACCTATACAGCAGAGGCAAAGGACCTCGTACTGTATCCGGTATTCAGAATAAACGATTTCAATATCTTCGATATCGACGTTGCAACAACTGCCACCTGGCACTTTGCCCAGAAGCATGGTGCTCCGGAGATCCTCTATCAGGGAGTAAATGGCATTCTGGTTACACAGGTAGAAAACAATGAGAAGAAGAAGATTGACTTGAAGATCGACCTGGTGGGTAACAAGGATGACCTGAAGAATGGAAAGGATGGTAAGTTTGACAACACCAACGCAACGGCAAACAAGGAATATATCCAGATTATCAATGGTTCTGCCATCAACTTCCCAGCTACACCAAACTGTAAGGTAAAGCTGACGGCAACCGATAAAGCTCCAACCTCTGTGACCATCGCAGGCAAGAAACAAGGAAATGAAGGTTATACGGTAGGCGACAATTATATCGAAGTAACCAGCGAGCAAGGAGCTTCGCATATAGCAGCCTTCTCTGCCAACGTGAATGCCATCGACTTCAGTATTACCTATCAGAAACAGATAGATACTGAAAGAACGGCCATTAAGAAGCTGACCTGTAATGGAGTAACACTGACGGCAGAACAGATTGCTGAACAGATGAACCAGAACAAATACATTACCTTCAATGTCAATGTATGGAATACGGAAAACAACAGGGAAGATGTTCCTAAGTTTTCATGGGAAGTAACAGCAAAGGGTACAGTATCAGTAACAAAGGCTCCAACCCTGACCGATCCGAATGCCACCATCACGGTTACTACCACGGGAGGTATCGCTGTAGCCACCTATCCTGTCAAGCTTGTCTATCAAAAGCCTTCTGTTGGACTTCAGTTTACCGGATACAAGATAGGAAATCAGGAATACAAGAATACAACAAGCATAGCAGAGAATGCTCCACAAAGCGGTTCTATCAAGTTGAACTTCAATCATACGATGAACAAGGCAACCATAGAAAGCAATGATAAAAAAACTTATGAGTCGAAAACAGGTACCCAACTGGTATTCAAATACTGGGATCTCACACCGGGAGAAACCTACACATTCAAAATACCAGCCAATACGCTGAGTGATATCTACGGCACAGCCTATCCATCGGATTTATCACTTACCCTCCATATCCAATCAAAGGCGAGTGAATACCAGCATAAACGCTTTGACTATGTGGTAAAAGATGGAGATATTGATGCTGCCATCAAAGCAGCCAACGATAAGACTGGCAACGACCGATTCTACATCTTTGTTCCTGATGGAGTATACCATATAGGAAGCAAGAATACAAATGAGAAGACGGATACCCTGAAAACTAACAATATCTCGCTCATCGGACAGAGCCAGGGAGGAGTCACCATCTGGAACCAACCAAAGGAAGAAGGTCTCAGAAAAACAGCTACCCTCCATCTGTTTAAGACGGCAACCGACTTCTATGCCCAGGATCTGAAGCTGGAGAACCGCTTCGACTATTGGTCTGCAGGTAGTGCCGGTCGAGCTGTCGCCTTCCACGACCAGGGCAACAGAACCATCATGAAGAATGTATCCCTCATCAGCTATCAGGATACCTACTTCTCCAACAATGCCGGAGCTGACAGCAGGGCGTATTTCGAAGATTGCGATATAGCAGGAGTGGTGGATTTCGTCTGCGGTGACGGAAATATCTGGTTCGAGAAATGCAACCTCATCCATCGCGACCGTTCAGGAAACAATATCGTGGCGGCAGAACAGGGTAAGATTCAGGAATGGGGATATGTGTTCAACAACTGTACCATCAAGACGGAAACGGAGAATCCGCAGCAGCATCGGGATTACAACTGGACCCTCGCCCGACCTTGGAACGACCATCCTACCTGTACCTTCCTCAACACCACCATGGTAACCCTCCCGAAACTCACCGGTTGGGGCAAGATGGATACCGGTAGAATCATCCGCTTCCATGAATACAGAAGCAAGGATGCCGCTGGTAATCTGATTCCTCTGACTACCCGTTCGCTCACGGCTTGTAATCCAGGAGCCGGTTCTGAGGAATGCGTACTCAGCGACGTTCAGGCAGCAACCTATACCAAGCGAAATGCCTTGGGAGGTTCAGATGGTTTTGAACCCGACAAGCTCTGCAAGCAGATTGATGCCAAATCGGGCATCATCATCAAGGATGAGGAATTGGAAGAGAAAGAAACTGATGACCTGAATCATACAGTATGGATAGATGAAATCAAAACAGAGGATAATGACTTGAAATGGAATGCCATTGATGAGGCGCTCTGCTACTTTATCTTCAAGTTGGATGAGAAAGAAAACTGGAAGTATATCGAACATACAACAGGCAACAGCTTTAATCTGGCTTCCTATGGTAAAGGCTTCTACTGTGTACGTGCTGCCAACCAGCGTGGCGGACTCGGTGGTGCTACCAAGGCTATAGAATATGTATTGGCAGATCCTTACGAACTTGATATCAAAAAGGTAGAGGGCTTTAAGGAAGGAGATAAGGAATATGGATGGAGTACCATCTGCCTACCTTTCAATGCGAAGGTACCAACAGGGGTGATTGCGTATGCAGCAACGGCGAATACGGCGCAGAATATGAATGACTCGACAACCCTGATTACCGACCTCACCATGAGGCTTACACCTGTTATGGTCATCAATGCCAACAAAGGCTATGTGGTTTACGGTCCGGTAGGCAAACATTACTTCCACCCTACATCGAACGAAAGTATGGCAGCTACCATCCTGAAGGGCAATCCGAAGAATGAAGCGATTCCTGTTGAGAACAACAAGGGTTACGTCTTGTCATACAAGAGTACCTGGGGTATCGGTTTCTACAAGTATACCGGTTCTACCCTGGCAGCTAACAGAGCCTGGTTGCCAAAAGAGATGGTAAGCCAGAATAATCAGGATAATTTGGCATTGGGCAAGCAAAACATCCGCTTCGCCATTGCTCCTGGCACGACTTCCATCGCCACTCCTACCCTTCATAAGAAGGATGAGAAAGAGATTATCTATAATCTCAATGGCCAGCGAGTAGATAAGACCTCTGCTCAAGGCGGCATCTTCATCTCAAGTAAGAAAGGTAAGTTCTACAAAGCATCCGGTTCTTCCGGAGGAAGGAGATAGTTCTGCTGGCGGATGAAGAGGCTTGAATAAGCGAAAGGATATGATTGAATAAGCGAAAGGAGACGTTTCTTTGAGTTCAAGGAAACGTCTCTTTTAGTTTTAGGAGACAGCTTCTTGAGTTGAAGGAGACTGCTTCTCGAGTTGAAGGAGACTGCTTCTCGAAGATTGCCACTAGGCTCAGCAGACCTGCTGAGCCTAGTCAGCAGCTCTGCCGACTGCAGTCAGCAGGTCTGCTGAGCCTAGAGACAACACCTTTTAATCGTACAACTACAACCCTTATAGTCGTACAACCATACACCCTTTAGTTGTACAACCATAAACCTTTTAGTTGTACAACCATAAACCTTTTAGTTGTACAACCATAAACCTTTTAGCTGTACAACCATAAAACGCAACCCCGCCAGGCGTTCCTCCTTTGACGCCTAGCGGGGTTGCGCTTTTTACTTTTTTACCTTTTTACTTTTTTACCTTTAAAAGCCCTTTAAACCTCCTTTTCAGCAAACAGGCCGAAGAGCTCAGCATCTATCAGGTCAGTAACCTTACGGAAATCTTCTGGATTCTCTCCGAACTCCAAATTATCACCATCAATGATGATGAGGCGACCTTTATAATCCTTGATCCAATCCTCATAACGCTTGTTCAAACCCTGGAGGTAATCGATGCGGATGCTCTTCTCGAAATCGCGGCCACGCTTCTCGATATGCTTCACGAGCGTAGGAATGCTGCTCTTGATATATATCATCAGGTCAGGGAGTTTTACCAGACTGATCATCAGATCGAAGAGATCGGTATAGTTCTTGAAATCCCTATCGCTCATCATACCGATATCATGAAGATTAGGCGCAAAGATGCGCGCATCCTCAAAGATGGTTCTGTCCTGTACGATGGTCTGCTCTGAACGGGAAATCTCCACAACATCATGGAATCGCTTGTTCAAGAAGTAAATCTGAAGATTAAACGACCAACGCTCCATATCCTTGTAATAATCAGCCAGATATGGATTATTATCAACTGGCTCGAAATTAGCTTTCCAGCCATATCTCTTGGCAAGCATCTTGGTTAATGTTGTCTTGCCGCTACCTATATTTCCTGCTATTGCTATATGCATTTTTTTACCTTTTTACTTTTTTACCTTTAAGAGAACAGCCCGAAGAGCTTGGCATCTATCTTATCTATGATTTCACCAAACTGCTTGGGATTGTGCTCGAAGTCGAGATTATCTACTTCTACGATGAGCACCTTGCCCTTATACTTGTTCATGATGAAATCTTCGTAAAGCTTGTTGATACCTTCTAAATAATCCAGAGGCATCTTCTGCTCATAATCACGGCCGCGCTTCTGGATATTCTTCACGAGGTGAGGAACTGAAGAACGGAGATATATCATCAGTTCAGGCATCTCTACCACTTCCATCATCGACTCGAAAAGCTCCATATAAGTCTCGTAGTCGCGCTGGTCCATGTTGCCCATCTTCCGGTTGTTTGCCGCAAAGACATAGACACCCTCAAAGATGGTGCGGTCCTGGATAACAGTCTCCTTACTGTGCTGGATTTCTAACAGATTCTTGAATCGCTGCTTCAGATAGAACACCTCCATATTGAGTGCCCATCGCGAGATATCCTTGTAATAGTCATCGATATAGGGGTTTTCAGCCACGGGCTCCAAGTACTGTTTCCATCCATAATGTTTAGAAAGCATCTTGGTGAGTGTTGTCTTTCCACTACCGATATTTCCTGCTATTGCTATATACATTTATTAATACGAATAATTTACAATTTAATAATGAATAATGGGGCTGGCGCCGCATTGGCTGCAAAAGTACAACAAAAAATCGGGATAAACAAAAAAATCCAAGCAAATATATGATTTGCTTGGATTTTTGTATTCTATTCCTGTCTTGCAGGGATTCGGTATTTTAATATTCACGTTCGATGAGTTCGAGACACATGCGGGAGTTGTGGTAAGGACATTTCCAGAAACCCGCCTTATCATCCTCCTTGTTCACCGTACCATCTTCCAGTATAGCCCAGTGCCACTCACCGTTCTTGGCATCCAGCAGATGCTTGGCTACATAGTTCCAGCAGGAGATGGCAACCAGAAGATTCTCTTCGGTGCGGAAATACTGATAGAGGTCGATATGGCCGATGATGTTCTCGCACTGCACCCACCACTGGCGCTGGAGATCATACTTATCCCCATCCTTCCAATGCTCATAAACCATACTGCCATCCGGACGCAAGCCTTCATCTGCAGCATCGGCTATACGACGGATGATGCGCTCTATCTTATGCAGCAATACCTTATCGCCCAGAACAAGAGCGGTTTCGTGGAGCAGCCAGGAAGCCTCAATATCATGACCGTAACTCTCGATGTTGCGCTTGCCCTCCCACTCGTCATTGAAGAAGAGGTCGAGATGATAAGTCTCCTTGTTCAGAAGCTTATCGGTGAAGATATCGAGCAAATTGCGGATGCTCTTCTCCAGTTCCGGAGTCTTCCATACACGATAAAGATTGGTATATGGCTCGATGATATGCAGATGGGTATTCATCGTACGGGAACCATTCTCATCCTTATCAGAGAGACGCATGTCTGCAATCGGATTCCATTCACGGGTCAATGCTTCGATATATCCGTTGTTCTCGGCATCAAAGGCATGCTTCTCGATGTCATGATACAGGGAGATGGCAATATCCAGTGCCTCCTTGTCGCCTGTTGCACGGGCATACTCCGAGAAACCATAGATGGCAAAGCCAATGGCGTAAGTCTGCTTCTTGGTATCGAGCGGATTGCCCTGATAGTCAACACTCCAGTAGATGCCGCCATATTCCCTGTCGAGGAAATAATCGCGCACATACTCCTTGGCACGGGTGGCAGCCTCAAGATATTCCGGCTTCTTCAACACACGGTAGGCAGCAGAAAACGCCCAGAGGATTCGGGCATTCATCACCGCACCCTTCTCGGCTTCAGGATGTACCTGGTCGTTACCGTCTACACGTCCATAAAAGCCGCCGTTTTCTTCATCCTTCACTTTCGTCAGCCAATAGCTGAGGATGTTATTCTCCAGAACATCCCGCATCGTTTCTTTAAGATTTTCCATGTTTCCTTTCTTAATAGTGATTATTAGTTATGTTAAAACAGTTATTTGCGGATAGGGAACTTCCAAGACAGCACCATCAGCAGGAAGGCGATGACGGCTGGGAAGAGAGAGAACAGTGACCATACCATCGTAAGCACAGAGTCGGTGACACTGGCTGGGTCGATCATCGTATTACCCATCTTATCTGTTATCATGTTGGCACCTGCCCAACCCAGGAAGAGGGCGATGAGAGAACCGGAAATGGCGGTACCAAACTTCTGGCTCATCGTACCGGAAGAGAAGATGAGACCTGTAGCGGATGTTCCGAAATGCTCGGTATGGTAATCGGCTACATCGGCATACATTGACCACATCAATGGCGAATAGATACCGATACCCATAGAGGTAAGGATAACGATAACTATCATCACCCAGATATACGATGGATCCATCGGGATGAAGAAGAAGACAACCGAGAGAACCAGACAGAGTGCTGCAGCCCAGAAGAATGCCATACGCTTGCTGCCTACCAGACGGGTGAACCAAGGAGATACACCACCGAAAATCATACAGGTTACTTCACCAAACGCCATGAAAACGGTATAGTTGATAATCAGTCCCTCGATGGTTACATTGCCATGCAGACAGTAATCGAACATATAGCCGGCAACGGCATAGCGGAATCCGTTGAAGAAGTTGGTACACACGGCGATGGCTGTCATATAGAGCCAAGCCTTGTTGTGAACGAGATCGGCAAACTGCTGGAAAGAGAACTTCTCAGCGCGCTTCGGCTTCAGACGTTCGTTGGTAAGAAGTCCGCAAGCCAATGTCATCACAGCAGCAATAATACCGAGCACGGCACCAATGACAGCATACTGATGTGCGGCTGTTCCACCTACCATCTTCTGCAGATATGGGAAAGAAAGCAGGGTGATGAATCCCATGGCATAAGCACCTACCATACGGAAAGAAGAGAACTGGTTCTTCTCATCATCATCCTCGGTCATCACACCGAGCAACGAGCCGTAAGGCACATTCACCATGGTATATACCGCCATCATCAGGAGATAGAGAGCGTAAGCATAGATTCGCTTGCCCACAGGACCGAAGTCTGGGGTATAGAGCAAGAGGGCGAATATCAATCCGAAAGGAATGGCACCATAGATGAGCCAAGGACGGTAGGTACCGAAACGGCTCTGGGTACGGTCGGCAAGCGAGCCCATCAGCGGGTCGGTAACCACATCGAACATGCGGGCTACGAGCATCAGTACTGCCGCATCCGCAAACGAGAGTCCGAAGACATTTGTAAAAAACAGAGGAAAAGCGATAGACATCACCTTCCATACAATACCACCAGCAGCGGCATCACCCAATGCATAAGCTATTTTTTCTTTTAAACGAGCCATTGTTTTACTTTGAACTTTGAATTTTGAACTTTGAACTTTATGATTAGCAAAAACTATTGAATTCTTCATTCTTCGTTCTTCACTCTTCACTTACTAAAAAAGGGATTCGCCCCTTATCCATATTCAATAATACGGATGAGGAGTACGAATCCCTACAATCTTAATACCTGAAACTATTTACTTAAAGTCTGTTTGTTTTTTGCTACCAAAGCCTTGATCTTCTCTACAGAGAACTGAGTACGATAATCATCCTTTGGTGTATTCATGCAGTAATCTACCAATCGGTCGATGGTAGAAGTTGCCACATGCATGCGGGTATCAGAAGAAGCATAGTAGATGAATACCTTACCATCCTCATCTGCAATCCAGCCGTTGGCGAAGACTACGTTCATCACATCACCGATATACTCAGGACCTTCCGGTACGAGGAGATATCCACCTGGTTCTGCAATCACCTTTGTAGGATCCTCAAGAGAAGTCATGTACATATAGAGCACATAGCGGAGACCGCTGGCACAGCCACGAACACCGTGAGCCAGATGCAACCAGCCCTTATCAGTCTTGATAGGATGAGGACCCTCACCATTCTTCACCTCCTGGATGGTATGATAGTGACGGGCATTGATGATCTTCTCTTCCTTGATTTCGGCATGAGTGA
>OLGY01001519.1_pt1 | contig 11653 bp, 8 predicted proteins | sample 1605951 | NCBI WGS metagenome assembly OLGY01 (sample SAMN03283280) | human gut metagenome | biome: human-associated habitat; material: feces | host: Homo sapiens | place: Peru | collected 2012
CCTACAGACATCTTCGTTGAGATGGTGAAGAAGGTAGTGCGCCTCAACCAGGAGTACATCCCGACATACGAGAGCGGTGCTACGCTCTATATCCGTCCGCTCCTCATCGGTACATCGGCACAGGTAGGCGTTCGTCCGGCAGAAGAGTACATGTTCCTCATCTTCGTCACACCGGTAGGTCCTTACTTTAAGGGCGGTTTCTCTACAAACCCATACGTCATCATACGCGACTACGACCGTTCGGCTCCGCTCGGAACCGGTATCTACAAGGTGGGTGGCAACTATGCTGCATCGCTCAGAGCCAACCATCTCGCTCATGAGAAGGGCTACGCTTGCGAGTTCTATCTCGACGCAAAGGAGAAGAAGTACATGGACGAGTGCGGTGCTGCCAACTTCTTCGGCATCAAGAACAACACATACGTCACACCGAAGTCGACCTCAATCCTTCCGTCTATCACGAACAAGAGTCTTATGCAGCTCGCTGAGGACTTCGGTCTGAAAGTGGAGCGTCGCCAGATTCCTGAGGAAGAACTCGCTACATTTGAGGAGGCAGGTGCTTGTGGTACAGCAGCCGTAATCAGCCCGATCTCTTACATCGACGACCTCGACACAGGTCAGCGCTTCACGTTCAGCGAGGACGGCAAGCCGGGTCCCGTTTCAACCAAGCTCTACAACTACCTGCGTGGCATCCAGTATGGCACAGAGGAGGACAAGCATGGTTGGACAACAGTAGTAATCGAATAAAAATTGATTAGGTAAATATTCAGAGTAAGGGTGCAGCGGTTTTTGCCGCTGCACCTTATTTGTATATATAAACCAACCCAAATTCCACTTTTAACCCTCCGAATTTGTCTAATCGTCCTTTATTTCGTAACTTTGCATACACTAATACATTTCATTATGGAGAATAATACTCATACCGTATTCAATGCAGCTCAACTTAAAATGTTGAATATGATGGCAATGCTGAAGACTAAAGAAGAGATCGATGGTCTGCAGCAGGTGGTGTCTGATTATCTTGCAAAACTGTTGCATGGTGAGATTGATCGTTTGTGGGAAGAAGGCGAACTCTCTGAAGAAAAAGTAGAGAGTTTTAGAACTCTCCATGAGCGCACACACTATAATAAGCAACAATTATGATTGGAGTGAACACTAACTATGTGCTTGACACAAATAGTTTGATAATGTCACTTTAGATTTTCCAAAAGTTGATGTAATTGATATTGACGAATTTTTAAAAATACTTCTTTCTGAAGTGAATTAAAAGACAACAATGGGCAAAGGAAAACTGGCGAAGTTCGCTGATATGGAGCGATACGAGAACGTGTTTCAATATCCGTTCTCGGTAGCAGATAATGTGCCGTTCGACATGAAAGGACGATGGCGCGAGATATATTTCAAGAACGACAACCCGATTGTGCTCGAGCTGGGCTGCGGCAAAGGCGAGTACACGGTGGGGCTGGCAAAGATGTTCCCCAACGTGAACTTCATCGGCGTAGACATCAAGGGCGCACGCATGTGGACAGGTGCCACGCAGGCACTCGGTGAAGGCTTGAAGAACGTGGCGTTTCTACGCACGAACATAGAGATAATCGACCGCTTCTTTGCAGAGGACGAGGTGCAGGAGATATGGCTCACGTTCAGCGATCCGCAGATGAAGAACCCACGCAAACGTCTCACGTCTACCTATTTCATGGAGCGCTATCGTCGCTTCCTGCAGGACGGCGGCACGATACATCTGAAGACCGACTCCAACTTCCTCTTCACATACACCACATACATGCAGCAGCGCAATAATCTGCTGCTGCTCTTCCGCACGGAAGACCTCTATCATACCGAAGGTCTCGACGCACAGACCAACGAGATTCTCGGCATACAGACCTACTACGAAAGCATGTGGATAGAACGCGGACTGAATATCAAGTACATGAAGTTCGCATTGCCGCATGACGGCGAACTGTACGAGCCGGAAGTTGAGATACCGCTCGACGAGTACCGCTCGTATCACCGCGACAAGCGCAGCTCTAAAACAACAGCTGTATAAACTCAAAATTCAAAACTCAAACATGACCCTATATCCGAAACTCATTACTGACGCACTCGCAACAGTAATATATGCAGGTACAAAGAAAAACCTCATAGAAAGTAATATGCTTGCCGACGATGTGCGCATCAACGGCATGAAAGTGAAGTTCACACTCGTCTTCCCACGCGATACCGACCCATTCATGAAGTCGACTATCAAGGCTGCTGAGGCTGCTATCCACTATCACGTGTCGAAAGACGTGGAGGTGACCATCGAGACCGAATTCCTCTCGAAGCCGCGCCCGGAAGTGGGCAAACTGCTGCCGCAGGTGAAGAACGTCATCGCCGTAAGCTCTGGTAAGGGCGGAGTAGGCAAGAGTACCGTTGCTGCCAACCTCGCCATCGCTCTGGCACGTCTTGGCTACAAGGTAGGTCTGCTCGACTGCGACATCTTCGGTCCGTCGGTTCCGAAGATGTTTCAGGTAGAAGACGCACGCCCCTACGCCGTGAAGAAAGACGGTCGCGACCTCATCGAACCGATTGAGAAGTACGGCATCAAGCTGCTCTCTATCGGCTTCTTCGTAAACCCCAATACCGCAACTCTGTGGCGCGGTGGCATGGCATCGAACGCACTGAAGCAGCTCATCGCCGATGCCGACTGGGGCGAGCTCGACTACTTCGTGCTTGACACACCTCCCGGAACAAGCGACATACATCTCACACTGCTCCAGACTCTCGCAATCACAGGCGCTGTCATCGTGAGCACACCGCAGAAGGTGGCGCTCGCCGACGCTCTCAAGGGTATTGACATGTACGAGAACGACAAGGTGAACGTACCTATCCTCGGACTCGTGGAGAACATGGCGTGGTTCACACCAGCCGAACTGCCCGAGAACAAGTATTACATCTTCGGCAAGGAAGGCTGCAAGCAGCTTGCGCAGGAGAAGGGCTTGCCTCTGCTCGCGCAGATACCGCTCGTTCAGGGCATCTGTGAGAATGGAGACGCTGGTACACCTGCCGCTCTCGACAGCAACAGCATAACAGGTCTGGCGTTCATTAACCTCGCACAGGCTGTTGTTACCGTCGTGAACCGTCGCAACAAGGAGCAGCAGCCAACAAAGATTGTAGAGGTTACGAAGAACTGATAGAGCTGAACGTACAAAAAATAAGTCTGAACGTACAGGAATCTATTTGTATTACAATGACTAAAGAGAAAGAAATATTCAAGCGCGCCGAACTGCTCATGGGCGAAGATGTGATGGAGGCGTTGGCGTCGAAGCGCGTCATCGTCTTCGGTGTGGGCGGTGTAGGTAGTTGGTGTGTAGAGTGCTTGGTGCGCTCGGGTATACGCCATATCACGATAGTCGACTGCGACTGCGTGTGCGCCTCGAACGTAAACCGTCAGCTCATGGCTACGTCTGCCACCATTGGACGTGTGAAGGTGGAGGCGCTGCGCGAACGTCTACTCGAGATAAACCCCGACTGCGAGGTCAACGCACTGCAGAAGATGTACACCGACGAGACTGCAGCCGAGTTCCATCTCGACGAGTACGACTATATCATCGATGCTATCGACTCGCTGAAGGACAAAATATCGCTCATAATGCGTGCCTGCGAGACCAATGCCGTGTTCTTCTCGTCAATGGGTGCTGCACTGAAGATGGATTCTACGCAAATACGCGTGACTGAGTTCTGGAAGGTGCGTGGCTGTCCGCTCGGATCGGCGCTGCGCAAGCGCATGAAGCGTGCCGGATTGAAGCCGGCGCACAAGTTCCAGTGCGTCTACAGCGAGGAACTGCTCGACAATCGTGGCAGCGACACAGGCAACGACCCCTGTCTGATACAGAAGGCGCAGACAAACGGATCGATGGCGCACATCACGGCTATATTCGGCTTCACGATAGCCGGACTTGTGCTTAAAGATGTGTATCAGAAGACACTTGGCAAGCTGTAATACAATAAAACAACTAAAATAGAGTTATATAAAGAAAACAATATAAGCAATGAAGAAATACCTTATTTATCTGTTCTTGTTCATATTCCTGCCATTGGCTGCCGTGGCACAGTCGTCAATGACCGACCAGCAGGTGATGCAGTTCATCGTAAAGGAACACAATGCAGGAAAGTCGCAGTCGGAGATTGTGACCAAGCTTATGCAGCGTGGTGTGGACATCTCGCAGATTCGCCGCGTGCGCAACAAGTACGAACGCCAGATGAAGCAGGGCGGATTAGGTAATGTGTCGGACAACACAACGGGCAAGGACGAGTCGCGTCTGCGTACAAACAACGGCAATCCGCGCGAACTGGCAAAGCGCGACGACTATGGCAAGGAAGCTACGCAGAAGGCTTCGCAGTATTCGAACATGCGCCTGAAGGCAGAACGCGACCGCAAGTACAAGAATACCTACGACGAGACCGACGAGGAGTTTATGGACTATCAGCGTGAGATGTTCGAGCTGGTGCCCGACACGGCACAGATGCTTGAGCAGCTGCTTGCTGAGCGCGACGCTCTGAAGAAAAAAGTGTTCGGACGCGACATCTTCAACAACCAGGAACTCTCGTTCGAGCCGAACATGAACATCGCTACACCGCAGAGCTACGTTCTCGGTCCGGGCGATGCCGTCTTCGTTGATATCTACGGTGCTTCGCAGAAGTCGGAGCAGTGTACCGTGTCGCCCGAGGGTGAAATCACAATCGAGGGCTTCGGCCCCGTACATGTTGGCGGACTTACAGTAAATCAGGCTAACAGACGCCTTCGCTCTACGCTTGGCGCACGCTATAGCAGTTCGAAGGTAAAGCTGTCGGTAGGTCAGACACGCACTATCATTGTTAACGTGATGGGCGAGGTGAAGACACCAGGTACCTACACACTCTCGGCTTTCGCTACCGTCTTCCACGCTCTCTACATGGCTGGCGGCACAAACGACATCGGTACGCTCCGTAATATCAAGGTATATCGCAACAACCGTCTTATAACAACCGTCGATATCTACGACTATATCCTCAACGGAAAGCTCACAGGCAATGTGCGCCTCGCCGACAACGACGTGGTTGTTGTAGGCCCGTACGACTGTCTTGTGAACGTGACGGGTAAGGTGAAGCGTCCTATGTTCTACGAGATGAAACCCAACGAGTCGATCGCTTCGTTGCTGAAATACACTGGCGGTTTCACTGGCGACGCTTACAAGAAGGCCGTGCGTGTGAACCGTAAGAACGGAAAGGAATACTCGGCATATAACGTTGAGGAGTTCGACTTTGCGAGCTTCCATGTAGCCGACGGCGACTCTGTGTCTGTCGACTCAATCATGGCACGCTACGCCAACACCGTTGAAGTGAAGGGAGCCGTGTTCCGTCCGGGTATGTACAACCTTGGCGAGCAGGTGAACAGCGTACGTTCGCTCATCGAGCACGCCGATGGTGTTACAGAAGATGCTATCACTTCGCGTGCCGTGATGCACCGCATGAAGGCAGACCGCACGCTTGAGGTAGTCAGCGTAGACATCGAGGGCATAATGAGCGGTCGTGTAGCCGACATTCCATTGAAAGAGAACGACGTACTCTTTGTTGCTACCAAGACAGAGAAAATGTCCGACCGAACGCTCACGATACGTGGCGAGGTGCAGTACCCCGGTGTATACAAGTATGCCGACAACGAGACTGTTGAGGACTTCATCATACAGGCTGGCGGTCTCACCGACAAAGCATCGCTTATGAACGTAAGCATCAGCCGACGTGTGAGCGACCCGAAGGCGTTGCGCCCAGACAGCGTCATCGCAAAGACATTCAACGTGGCACTGAAAGATAATTTTGCCGTTGACGGCGACCGCACGCTGACGCTCATGCCTTTCGACGAAGTGTACGTAATGCGCTCGCCAGGCTATACCGAGCAGCAGAACGTGTCGGTAGAGGGCGAGGTGCTCTTCGCCGGAACCTACGCCCTGGAGCGCAACAACACACGCTTGAGCGACCTCTTCAAGAAGTCGGGCGGCTCGAACGGACTCGCCTACATAAAGGGTGCACGACTCATGCGTAAAGCTAACGAAGCAGAGAAAGCGCGTATGGAGGCTGTACTGAAGATGCAGCAGGAGGAGCAGAAGAAGAATCTTTTACAGCTCTCGGCAAGTGCCAACAACGCCGCAGCTCTGCAGACTACAGCCCAGGATGCTACAAAGGCCAACATCGAGAAGTTCCAGGTGCCTGACGAGTACCCCGTAGGTATCGACCTCGCAGAGGCTATGAAGAATCCGGGCTCTGACGCCGATCTCGTGTTGCGCGACGGCGACCGTCTCATCGTGCCGCAGTACAATGGAACGGTGAAGGTGAACGGAGCGGTGATGTACGCCAACACCGTGGCTTACGAGCGCGGAAAGCGTGCCAGCTACTATATCGACCAGGCAGGAGGCTATGCTTCAGACGCCGTTAAGGGTCGTGCATACATTATATATATGAACGGCAAGGTGTCGAAGCTGAGTCATGGAGCGAAGGTACAGCCGGGCTGCGAGATTGTGGTGCCTGCTAAGCTAAAGCGCAAGATGTCAGCTGCCGAGATGATGAGTATGGGATCGAGCATGTCGTCAATCGCTGCGATGATTGCTACAATCAGTAACATCCTCACGAAGTAAGGTTTTGCTTACATGTAGTATATGTTAGTTGGTAAAAATATAGTAACAATAATAACAATGAAGAAGAATCACATATTGATGGCAATGGTTGTGCTATTCTTTATGATGGTGTCTGTCCAGTTGAAGGCTCAGACACCAACCGAATGGCCAGACCTACCTTTGCTCACAATTAATACTGTTGATGGCGTGATGCCTACTGCTACTAAAGTATCTCCTCCCGAGGGATGTGTTGGTGAGGGAATATTGAGTGAGCATGTGCCTGGTCGTCTTGTGATGACTCTTAAAGGGGAAACGTTATATGACAGTGGCGATTATGTTAAGGGTGAATCGGGCATAAGAATAAAGATTCGTGGCAATACAACAGGTGCTTATCTTGCGCAGCATCCTTATAAACTGAAATTGTCAAAGAAAGCCGATTTACTTCAACTTGGCAAGGAGCATAAAAGTAAGGACTTCGCCTTGCTTTCCATTTATACGTGGAATAAAGTGATGAAGAATGAAGAATGCAATATTCTTCTTAATACAGGTTTGGCTTTGTGTCGTTCGCTCGGTTTCCCATGGACACCTAATACACGTCCCGTAAATGTTGTTATCAACGGAAAGTATCAAGGTTTGTATCACCTTATTGAGACTGTTGAGCGTGCCGATACTCGTATAAAGACCGACAAGACTGGCTTTGTCATAGAGAATGATGCCTATTGGTGGAAAGAAGGCGAGACTTACTTCCGTACAGAGCATCAAAAAAACAACACTAGCATGGGTTATACATTCAAGTACCCTGATGAAGATGACATTACTGAAGAGCAGTTGGCTGATATAAAGAACTACATGGAGAAGGTGGAGACTGCGGTTTATTCAAATACCGAAGCCTCAGATTTTATTGATTACAATTCGTTTGCCTATTGGGTTCTTGCCCATGATATTCTTGGAACATCCGATGCTGCGGGTAGCAATATGTTTCTTTATAAAGAGAATGGTACTACAGAAAATTCTAAACTGAAGATGGCTACGCTTTGGGATTTCGATTCGGCGTTTCGTTCTGATGTGGGCTGGGGGTATCAACACATTAGTTATGCTTTCTTCTATCGGGCTCTATTTCAAGATAAGAACTTTGTTCGTACATATCTAAACCTTTATAAAGAGAAGATAGCGGCAGTGTATCCTTATGTTGAGAATAGCTTGAAGAATTTCAAGGAGAAATATGGTGAGGCTTTCGAGAAGAGTATGGAGTTGCATCGTGCTGTTTATGCTAATGAGTGTAGGAACACCCTTGATGAACAGATTGATGAAGTGCTGGCACATCTGAATGAGCGTCTTGTCAAATTGCAGACTCTTACTGCCGAATTAGATTTGTCTACAGCCATTGGCACTTGTGTGGATAATTCAGATAATCGTGTAGTGAGTCGCACCAATACTTTTGGTGTAGATTTTACTGGTGTTGATGCGAACCGCCTTCCTGTAGGAATATACATTGAGAAACGTGCCGACGGCACAATTAGAAAAGTGTTTAATAAATAAAACAATATGAGTGAACAGACTGTTACATCAATTGTGACAAACACGTCAGATGATAATGCTCTGAAGTTGCTTCGAGTGCTTTCTCTGCTTAGACGTCGTGTGTTGACAATCGGTGTTGTGACACTTTGTGTCTTGTTAGTGGTTGGCGTGTACGTATTCAGTTTGCCACGTACATATAAGTCAGAGACGATAATGCTTCCAGAGACGGCTTCAGATGGTATTGCAGGCAACATCGGTGCGCTTGCTTCGCTGGCAGGTGTGAAGATGGGCAACAAGTCGGAGGATGCCATCTATCCGGAGTTCTATCCCAAGGTGACAGGTTCTTCAACCTTCCTCACCGAGCTCCTGAAAGCCGAAGTGTATTGTGAGCGCTTGGGTTCAAAGACAACCCTGTTCGACTACTTTGCGAAGCATCAGAAGAAACCTTGGTGGGGTGGGGTGTTTCCAAAGAAAAATAAACCTGTATCCGACAAGATAAATCCTGTTAGAATCACTAAGAAGCAGCAGCTTATTGTGAACGAGTTGATGGATGCCTTCTTCTGTAGCGTTGACAAGAAGACAGACATGGTTACGGTTGTTGTGAAAGTACAAGATCCAGAGGTTGCATCGCAGATTGCCGATATGATAAGAGAGCGTTTGCAGATTTACATCACAAATTATCGCACCAACAAGGCACGTACCGATCTTGCATACACAAAGAAGATAACAGATGAGGCACGCACAGAATATATCAAGGCACAGCAGAAGTATGCGGCTTATTGTGATGCCAATGAGGATATAGCTCTGGCTTCGTTCACGCAGGTTCGTGATCGTTTGGAGAACGAAATGCAGATGGCTTACAACATGTATCAGCAAGCCACTCAACAGATGCAGCTTGCACAGGCTAAGTTGCAGGAGAGGACTCCAGTGTTTGTAACGATACAGCCGGCTACAGTTGCCTCAAAACCAAGTGGACCGAAGCGAATGTTGACAATGATACTTGTGTTGATGCTTTCGGTATTTGGAAGTGCAAGTTGGATACTGTCGCGTGATGTATATGAGAGCAAGCTAAAAGCAACACGAAATGCAGATTAAGAAAAGCATAAACAATAATAGGAAAGAACTGGTTGATACCTTGTATTTGATAATGTTGCAGGGCATCAATCAGTTGTTGCCTATTATCGTGATGCCATACCTAATGGTGAAACTTGGAGCCGAAGGTTATGGCTATGTTGGCTTTTCGCTTTCTGTTGTTCAATACCTTATCATAATAGTCGATTTTGGCTTTAATCTCAGTGCTACAAAGCGTATAGCGGTTGTTGTAGAAGACAGAATCGCTTTGAGCCGTGTGTTCTGGAACGTTGTTGCAGCTAAGTTTTTGCTTATGTTCGTCACCACGCTTATATTGTTTGTTCTTGTGGTGTTTGTGCCTACGTTCCGTCTTTATGGCAATGCTATTATAGCCACCTATCCGATGCTGTTAGGTTCGGCTTTGACGTTCATGTGGTTCTTTCAGGGTATAGGCAGAATACGTCTGTTCTCGATAATGAACACGGTGTCGAAGATAGCGTTGCTACCTTTGATATTTGTGTTCGTACAAACACCTGACGATTATGTCATGGCGGCATTGTTGCAGGCCGTAGTGTTTGTTTCAACGGCCGTAATCTCTAACATTTACATTGCCCGTAAGCATCTTGTGGCGTGGGTGCGCCCTACGTGGCAGTTTGTTAAGGAAGAGTTGCATGTTAGTTTTCCGCTTTTTCTCTCCTCTGCCTCTACGAGTGTTTACACTCAGTTCATCGTGATAGTGCTTGGTTTCTATTGTACAACCGAGGAGATAGGCAAGTATTCGTCGGCAGAGCGCATCATGCGTGCAATGTGCTTTCTGCTCTATGTACCGCTCAATCAAGTGTTCTTCCCACGTATCAGCCAACTTGCATCGCAGAAGAACGGTGAAGAGCGCCGTCTGTTCAGTCAGGTTCGCTTCCTCGTGTTGGGCATAATGTCGGCTGTGAGCGTGGCGTTGTGGTGTGGTAGCTGGTGGTTGCCATCGTTGCTCGGTCCCGACTATGTAGGTATGGATGTCTATATGCGCATCTTTGCATTAGCTCCTATTGCCATTGGCTTTGGCGGAGTGTATGGACAGATGGGGCTCATCGGTATTGGCAACGAATATACAAGTCGACGTTTCCGCGATGTCTACTTCGTTGCAGCGGTGTCGGCGTTTGTGTTGATGTTTACACTCATTCCGTTCTTTCATGCAACGGGAGCCAGTTTGGTAGTGACGCTTACTGAAGTGATTGTAGCGTTACTTATGTTTTACAACTTTAAAAAACATTTGTAAGTATGCTGATAGCAGTATTGGTTTTTGCGTTGGTCTTGACTTGCATTGGTCTTTACATCTCGCGTGACATATTCTCTCCGTATGTTGCTGTGTCGGGTGTGTGGTCAATAGCTATACTTATATATTATTTTCTGCCAAATACGTTTTATCCTATCTGCAACGACTTTCCGTTCGCATTAGCGATTTGGCTGACTGGTTTTTTCGTTGGGTCTATGCTATGCGAGTATTATACAGCACCAGCCTCTAAAGAATCGGTAGAGCGTGAGCCCAACCGCATGATATTGTATGCCTATGTTGTATTGACCTGCGTGTCCGTACCTGTTGTCTGCGGAACCATTATCTTCCAGGCGCTGACGGAAGACCCGGAGAATATATTTCGCTATATGCGTATTCTGAATACGGGTATGGACGAGAATATTGAGATGCCTAAGCTTGGCATACTTATCTATTTTATGTCACTTGCCTTTGTAATGATGTTTTTCTCATTGCTTTATTTCAAGAGCAAGTGGATTAAGTTCATCGTTATATTCATGAACGTGCTTTTAGCCGTAGTCACTATGGCAAAAACCACTTTCCTTAGTATCATGTTTTCGTCGATGTATCTTTGTTTTGTGCAGAAAATAATCAAGATTCGCCATCTTGCTTACGGTTTGTTGATATTTGTTGGTCTTAGTTTTGTTATCCAATCGCTACGTGCGGTGGGCGAAGAGTTGGAAACAACCAATTTTCTTGCGCTCTACTTATCGAGCAGCATGGTTGCGTTCGATTATTTCGCTGTGCCTGGTGGATCGCATCTGCCTGGTATGCATACGTTCCGCTTGATATATGCTATTGGTTATCCGCTCGGGTTGACTGATCCTCCAAGCGAAACTATTCTCGAGTTTGTGAGCATTCCCGATAACACCAATACCTACACAAATATGTATCCTTTCTATGAGGATTTCGGTTTGTTGGGTGTTTTGATATTTTCCGTTGTATATGGCTTCTTTTACGGCTATCTGTATAAGAAGAGTCGCACGGGTGGCAAGATGGAGCTTATCCTGTATGCCATATTCCTAACCTTCGTACTGATGGAGTTCATCGGTGAGTTCATCTTCACCAATATGTCTGCAACGATACAGTACATTTTCTTCGCCATGGTGCCGTTCTTATTCGGAAAAAAGAA
>OLGY01001520.1_pt1 | contig 11650 bp, 7 predicted proteins | sample 1605951 | NCBI WGS metagenome assembly OLGY01 (sample SAMN03283280) | human gut metagenome | biome: human-associated habitat; material: feces | host: Homo sapiens | place: Peru | collected 2012
CTCCACATCAAGAGCATCGACCAGACCGAAGCCATCAAGACCATCAAGCGCAAGATAACCGACCTTGACAAAATGAAGATTGAGGAACAAAAGAAAGCGGTACGCAGCGGCTACGATATGGACATCATTCCCTCTGACCTTGCCATGTTCGGCGGCGAAGCGAAAAATCTCTTGCAGGACTTACAGAGCCGCAATGAGCGAATGTTTCTCCTGACTTTCCTTGTGGTAAATATGGCGGACACGAAGCGAAAGCTGGAAAATGACATATTCGCAGCGGCGGGCATCGCGCAGAAATACAACTGCGCTCTCACCCGCCTTGACTACCAGCAGGAGGCGGGGCTGATGTCCTCTGTTCCGCTGGGCGAGAACCTAATCCCCATCCAGCGGGGGCTTACCACATCAAGCACCGCAATTTTTATTCCCTTTATCACGCAGGAGCTTTTTCAGCAGGGCGCGGCACTCTATTACGGGCTGAACGCCCTGTCAAGCAATATGATCCTCTGTGACCGCAAGCGGCTTAAAAATCCCAACGGGCTAATCCTCGGCACCCCCGGAAGCGGCAAGAGCTTTGCGGCGAAGCGGGAAATCACAAACGCTTTTCTCATTACCGACGACGACATCATCATCTGCGACCCGGAAGCGGAGTATTACCCCCTTGTGCGCCGCCTGCACGGACAGGTGATCCGCATTTCCCCCACAAGCACCCAGTATGTCAACCCTATGGATATTAACCTCAATTACAGCGAGGACGACAACCCCCTTGCGCTGAAAAGTGACTTTCTCCTTTCCCTCTGTGAGCTTGTCATCGGCGGCAAGGAGGGGCTGATGCCCGTGGAAAAGACCGTCATTGACCGCAGCGTAAGAAACGTGTACCGCCCGTTTTTAGCCGCTCCCGACCCGGCGAAAATGCCGATCCTCGGCGACCTTTACGACGAGCTTTTAAGACAGCCGGAGCCGGAAGCGGCGCGGGTGGCGGCGGCATTGGAGCTTTACGTTTCGGGCAGTTTGAATGTCTTTAACCACCGTACCAATGTGGAGCTTTCAAACCGCCTTGTCTGCTTTGACATCAAACAGCTTGGGAAGCAGCTTAAAAAGCTGGGGATGCTCATTGTGCAGGATCAGGTGTGGAACAGAGTAACCATAAACCGGGCTGAAAAGAAATCCACCCGCTACTACATGGACGAGTTTCATTTGCTCCTCAAAGAGGGACAAACCGCCGCCTATTCCGTGGAGATTTGGAAGCGTTTTCGTAAATGGGGCGGGATCCCAACCGCCATCACACAGAATGTCAAAGTGCGCCCAGATAGGGCGCTGTGCAAAGCAGTCTAAGGTACTGCCGCACACGGCAGTGTGCGAAACAATCTGCCTTACCGACTAAGGAGAAATCCTTTACGGGAACAGCGCATGGCAGAAAAAGGAATAGTCACCAAAGGACTTAGGTGCGACTGTTTTCTAATGTTAAGAAGATATGAGGATAAGATTGGGTTTATCGAATGTAAGGTTCCAGTTCCTGTTTTTTGCAGGTGTGGGAAAAGTCCTGAAACCCATGTCATAACGCTGTCACGTCATCTTTCACGGCGGGACAACTGCCAACACGTTATGAAACAGGCGTGAGAACACGTCACAACGAACCGAAAGCATATCCGACAATCTTCACTAACCTATGCACAGTGCTAACTGGGGATTGCCTAAGTCTGGCTCATTTGCCGGATATGGTAACGGAGGCTCCATAGTAGTCCGAGAGGGATAACGACCCTTACATGGCGAAGGGAGCCAGTTAGTAACATCTAAAATGTAAGAATGAAAGGGAGGAGAAACCTCAATGAAACCAACATCTGAAATTTTAGAGCGTATTGAAAAGTGTTCCAGCGAACACAAAGACGGCGTATTCACAAGACTTTACAGATACTTACTTCGTGAAGATATTTACTACGCCGCCTATCAGAAACTTTATGCAAACAAAGGTGCAACAACACAGGGTATCGACAACGATACCGCAGACGGTTTCAGTGACTTCTATGTAAAAGAGTTAATCCAGTCACTAAAGGACGGAACCTACAAAGCCAATCCTGTAAGGCGTGAGTATATTCCAAAGAAAAACGGAAAGCTCCGTCCGCTGGGTATCCCGTCTTTCCATGACAAGCTCCTGCAAGAAGTTGTCAGAATGATTTTAGAAGCTATCTATGAACCTGTCTTTGACAGCCACTCCCACGGTTTCAGACCGGGTAAAAGCTGTCATACCGCACTCCGTCAGATTTCTTCTGACTTCACAGGCGTGGTCTGGTTTATCGAGGGCGATATACAAGGTTGTTTTGATAACATCAATCACGAAAAATTGATTGATATTTTGAGCAGGAAAATCAAGGACAGTCGTTTTCTGAACATCATTCGCCAGTTTTTGAAAGCTGGGTATATCGAGAATTGGAAATACAACGCCACTTACAGCGGTTCCCCGCAGGGTGGTATCTGTTCTCCAATACTTGCAAATATCTATCTGAATGAGCTGGACAAGAAGTTTCGGGAAATCGCAGAACGCTTTGATAAGCCGAGGTCTGCATATCAGGCACCGGAATATCATGCGGCAAGCAAAGAATTAAAAAGACTGTCTTATTGGATTGACCATACCGCTGATGAAGCGGCAAGACAAGAACTGATTGACCAGCATAGGGCACAGAAGAAAGCTATGAGAAATCTGCCCTGCAAACCTGCCGACAACAAGAAGTTCACTTTTGTCCGTTATGCGGACGATTGGCTGGCAGGTGTGTGCGGCACAAAAGCGGAATGTGAGGACTTGAAAGCCGAAATCGCTGAATTTCTAAGCACAGAGCTGAAATTAACTCTAAGCGAGGAAAAGACGCTGATAACGCACAGCTCCGAAAAAGTCCGTTTCATTGGATATGATATTTGCGTCCGCAGAAATCAGGAAGTCAAAGGTCACAGAATGAAAAACGGAACGTGGAGAAAATCCCGTACCCTGCACATGAAAGTTGCCCTGTCTGTTCCCCATACGGAAAAGATTGAGAAATTCATGTTTGCAAAGAAAGTCATTCGCCAAAAGGAAAACGGGGAGTTTCAGCCGATACACCGGGCCGGACTTCTCAACCTTGCGGATTATGAGATTGTGGAACAGTACAATGCCGAAGCAAGAGGATTATGCAACTATTACAATCTGGCTTGTGATTATCACACGCTGGACTACTTCTGCTATCTTATGGAGTACAGTTGCTTAAAGACGATTGCTAATAAGCACAAAACCAGTATCCGCAAAATCATTCGCCAGTATAAAGACGGGAAAACATGGTCTGTCCCTTATGAAACTAAAGCAGGAACAAAACGTGTTCGCCCTGTTAAAATCGCAGATTGTAAGCGTGGCGAAGCGAGTGACATCATTTATCAGAGAAAGAAATTCAGCTGGAAAACCACTATTAGACAACGGCTCAATGCCAGAGTTTGTGAACTATGTGGGTGTAAAGAAGCCGATTTGTATGAGGTTCACGTTATACGGAACTTAAACGAATTGGGTATTTCTGATTGGGAAACCGTGATGAAAAAGAAGCGGCGGAAAACGCTTGTTGTTTGTAGCAAGTGCCATGAAAGAATACACAGACACTAATCAATACGTTAATTACTAATGGGGAGCCGGATACTTCGAGAGGAGTAAGTCCGGTTCCGAGGGAGGGTGTAGGAAACCTACCGCCAACGGCGGCAAGGCGCCTTTACCCTACCCTACGACCTTTTGAGCAGCCGCGAAGTTGAGAATATCTTTGAGAACAGCGATTTTGTCCTCATGCTCAATCAGGCGCAGGGCGACCGGGAAATCCTTGCAAGGCAGCTCAATATCTCCCCGCAGCAGATGAAATACGTTACCCATACCGAAGCGGGCGAGGGGCTGATCTTCTACGGAAACGTGGTGCTGCCTTTCCTTGACCGTTTTCCGCAAAATACCGAGCTATACCGGGTAATGACGACCCGCCCGGAGGAAGTGGGCGGCACATGAGATTAGACACCATCATCAACCGCGATGCGCTGTGCGCCCTGCGGGAGCTGCCCGCCGAGAGCGTCCATTGCTGCGTCACAAGCCCGCCCTACTACGCCCTGCGGGATTACGGCATGGACGCGCAGATCGGGCGGGAGGACACGCCGGAGCAGTACATCGCAAGGCTTGTCGAGGTTTTCCGTGAGCTGAAACGGGTGCTGCGCCCGGACGGTACATTTTGGCTGAACATTGCCGATACCTACTGCGGCACAGGCAGCAAGGGAGCCTACACCGACCCGAAAAACCCGAAAGGCAGAAACGGGCAGAGCCTGTCCCTTGCAAGACGGGCGGCAGGCTGCAAGCAAAAGGATTTAATCGGCATTCCGTGGCTTTTAGCCTTTGCCCTGCGCTCTGACGGGTGGTATCTGCGCAGCGCGATTATTTGGCAGAAGGACAACCCCATGCCCGAAAGCGTGCGGGACAGACCGAGCCGCTGCTATGAGAACGTCTTTTTGCTTACCAAGTCCAAGAGCTATTACTATGACGCCGCCGCCATTGCGGAACCCATAGCCCCCACCACGGCGGCGCGATACCGGGGCGGGCGCAGCGCGGGACACAAATACGACGGCGAGGTACCCGGACAGGGCAAGGTGCAAGGCATCAACCGGGCGCGGACGGGCGGCTACTACGATGAAGCCCTCATGCCGACCACGCGGAATAAGCGGGACGTGTGGCATATCAACACCGTACCCTACAAGGGCGGGCATTTCGCCGCGTTCCCGCCGAAGCTGGCGGAAACCTGCATTTTGGCGGGCTGTCCCAAGGGCGGCATTGTGCTTGACCCGTTTTTCGGCAGCGGCACGACAGGGCTTGCGGCAAAAAGCCTTGACCGCCATTACATCGGCATTGAACTGAACTATGACTATTGCACCCTTGCAAGGGCGCGGATCGGAGGTGAAACAAATTGAGCAAAAAGCTGAAACCCCGCGATAAAATTACGCAGAAAATGAGCCGGGACGGGCTTATCGAGGTCAACGAAACCGCAGGCGCCGCCGAGCTGGTCAGCGGGCGCGAGCAGGGCGCGGATTTTTCCAAGAAGCCCGAACAGGCGGCGCAGGAAGCCGCGCAGCAGCTTCCGCACCCATCCGGCGGCGCGGCAGCTCGTCCCCATACCCCGGAGCTTTCCCCGAAGCGGGACGACGCCGCAGCCGAGCGCGTTTTGGAGCATATCGACGCTGCCCATACCCGCGCAGCATCCAAAAAGGCGATAAAGCGGGCGCAGCGGGAAGCGGCGGCAAAAACAAAGACCTCGCGCCTGCAATTCACCGAGGAAGAACGGGCGACGCCGGAGCTTCAAAAGGCGATCCGCAAATCGGAAAGAGCCGCCGACCGCCTGGACGAAGCGCGGGCGGCTATTCCGAAGAAGAAAGTCTTGACAAAAGAGCGCACCTTTGACGAAGCCACAGGCAAGGGCAAAACCCGCCTGCGCTTTGAGGAAAAGGAAAAACCCATACCGGGCGGCAGGCAGCAGCATAACCCCCTCTCCCGCCCCGTGCAGGAGGTCGGCGTTTTCGTCCACAATAAGATACATTCCGTTGAAAAGGACAACTCCGGCGTGGAGGGAGCGCATAAGAGCGAGGAATTAGCCGAGCGCGGCATCCGGGCTGGGGCGCGGCAGGTGCGAAAGAGCCGCCGCAGCCGCAAGCTGAAACCCTACCGAGTGGCGGCAAAAGCAGAAAAAGCCGCGTTCAAGGCAAACGCCGATTTTCAGTATCAAAAGGCGCTGCACGACAACCCGCAGCTTGCCGCGTCTAACCCCGTTTCCCGGTTTTGGCAGAAGCAGCAGATCAAGCGGCAGTATGCAAAGGCGGTACGAACGGGCGGCGCAAAATCCGCAAGGAAAGCCGCAGAAAACACCCGCAAGGCGGCGAAGAAAACCGCCGAAGCGACGAAAAAGACCGTCGCCTTTGTAGGGCGGCATTGGAAAGCCTTTCTGATTGCCGGGTGTGCGCTGCTCCTGCTTATCATGCTGATGTCCGCAATTTCCTCCGGCTCTGCTCTTTTTTCGGGGCTTGTCAACGGCGTAATCGGAACCTCTTACACATCGGAGGACAGCGACCTTGTAGCGGTGGAAAACAATTATGCGGCAAAGGAAAACGATCTGCAAAGCAGGATAGACAATATCGAGCGCGATTATCCGGGCTATGACGAATACCGCTACGACCTTGCGTACATCGGGCATAACCCCCATGAATTAGCGTCCTACCTGACCGCCCTGTTGCAGAGCTATACCCCGCAGAGCGCACAGGCAGAGCTTGACCGCATTTTCAATCTGCAATACAAGCTGACCGTCACGGAAGAAATCGAGGTGCGCTACCGCACGGAACGACGTACAGGCAGCTACACGGACGCGGAGGGCAACACCCATACCTATACCTACACCGTTGAAGTCCCCTATAACTATTACATTCTCAATGTAACGCTGACGAACAAATCTATATCCTCTTTTGTATCGGAGCTTCTAACGCCGGAGCAGCTTGAAATGTACCATGTCTATTTGCAAACAAGCGGCAACAAACCCCTCGTTTTTGGCGGCGGCTCTGCGGACACTTCCGCGTCCGAGGATTTAAGCGGCGTTACCTTTGTCAACGGCACCCGCCCCGGCAACACCGTCCTTGTGGATATAGCGAAATCGCAAGTCGGCAATGTAGGCGGTGCGCCTTACTGGAGCTGGTACGGCTTTGACAGCCGCGTGGCTTGGTGCGCCTGCTTTGTGTCCTGGTGCTACGGACAGGCTGGACTTTCCGAGCCGCGCTTTGCGGGCTGTCAGTCGCAGGGCGTTCCGTGGTTTACCTCTCACGGGCAATGGGGCGCGAGGGGTTATGAGAATATCGCTCCCGGCGACGCCATCTTTTTTGATTGGGATTTAGACGGCAGCGCAGACCATGTAGGTATCGTAATCGGCACAGACGGAAGCCGCGTTTACACCGTGGAGGGTAATTCCGGCGACGCCTGCAAAATCAGAAGCTATCCTCTTGATTACGCCTGTATCAAGGGCTATGGGCTGATGAATTGGAATTAAAATTTGAAAGGAGTTTTGAAAGTATGACAAACAGCAAAATTGACCGCATTGAAAAGGAAATGCAGAAAACGCGGGAGAAGATTAGCGAGTATCAGAACAGGCTGAAAGAGCTTGCAATGCAGAAAACCGAAGCGGAAAACCTGCAAATCATCTCTCTTGTGCGCTCTATGCGCCTAACCCCCGCAGAGCTTACCGCCCTGCTTTCCGGCGAGCCGATCCCCGGCATTGCCGCCGCAGGGACAGACTACATGGAACAGGAGGAAATCGAAGATGAAGAATAAAGGTTTTTTCAAAACAGCCGTCGCCCTGCTTGCCGCCCTTGTCCTCTTGGGCGGCTTTTCTGTTACCGCCTATGCGGGCGGCGGTGAGGACATTCCCACCAATGACAGCGGCGTGATCGTAGAAACCGAGCCGCAGCCCCTTACGCCGGACGGTAATCTGTCGCTGATCGACGACATTGAGGGAGAAGCCGCCGAGGACAAGCAGTTTATCATTGTGCAGAGCAAAAACGGCAACTACTTTTACATCATCGTTGACCGCGCCGCCGAGGGCGAAAACACCGTACATTTTCTCAATCAGGTGGACGAAGCCGATCTGATGGCGCTCATGGAGGACGGCAGCGGCAAGGCGCAGGCACCCGCCGTTTGCACCTGTAAGGATAAATGCAAGGCGGGCGCAGTCAATACCGCTTGCCCGGTATGCTCTGTCAATATGACCGAATGTGCAGGCAAGGAAGCCGTGCCGGAGCCGGACGATGCGCCGCCGGAGAAAGAAAAAAGCAATGCGGGCGGGATTGTGATCTTCCTTGTCGTTACCCTTCTTGCCGGTGGCGGCGCGTTCTACTACTTTAAGATTATGAAGCCGAAGCAGGGTATCAAGGGCGACACCGACCTTGACGATTTCGATTTTGACGATTACGACGAGGACGAGCCGGAAGCAGGCAGCGAGGAACAGGAGGACGAGGAATGAGGTTAGTCATTGCAGAGAAGCCGAGTGTGGCGGCGGCACTTGCCGCCGCCCTTGGCGTAAAGAACAAAAAGGACGGATATATGGAGGGCGGCGGCTACCTCATTTCATGGTGCGTGGGGCATTTGGTGGAGCTTGCGGAAGCCGCCGCCTATGGGGAGCAGTACAAAAAGTGGAGCTATGACAGCCTGCCGATCCTGCCGCAGCCGTGGCAATATACCGTATTCAAAGACAGGCAAAAGCAGTTCAAAATCCTAAAAGACCTCATGCGCCGCAGCGACGTTTCCGAGGTTGTCAATGCCTGCGACGCAGGACGCGAGGGCGAGCTGATTTTCCGCCTTGTCTACCATGCGGCGGGGTGCGATAAGCCCTTTTCCCGCCTTTGGATTTCCTCTATGGAGAAAAGCGCAATCAAAAAGGGCTTTGCGGAGCTGAAACCCGGCGAAGCGTATGACGCGCTCTATGCGTCGGCTCTGTGCCGCGCAAAAGCGGACTGGATCATCGGCATCAACGCCACACGCCTTTTCTCCGTCCTTCACGGCAAAACCCTAAACGTGGGGCGCGTTCAGACGCCGACCTTAAAAATGCTTGCAGACCGGGACGCGGCGATCACCTCTTTCAAGAAAGAAACCTACCATATCGTCCGTCTTGATGTGGGCGGCGCGGAAGCGGCAAGCGCAAGGATCTCCGACGCCGCAAAAGCAGAAGCGGTAAAAACGGCTTGCGAAGCGTCGCAGGCCGTTTGCATTTCGGTGAGGCGTGAGAGAAAAACCGAGCAGCCGCCCCGCCTGTTTGACCTTACGGGCTTGCAGCGGGAAGCTAACCGCATTTACGGTTACACCGCAAAGCAGACCCTTGACCTTGCACAAGCCCTTTACGAAAAGCGGCTGCTTACCTACCCGCGAACGGACAGCAATTATCTGACCGACGACATGGGCGATACGGCGGTGCATATCGCCGCGCTGCTTGTCGGCAAGCTGTCCTTTATGAAAGGCGCAGCGTTTACGCCGGACATAGCCCGGACGCTTGACAGCAAAAAGGTGTCCGACCATCACGCCATTATTCCGACAATGGAGCTTGCGAAAGCAGACCTCGCCGCGCTGCCGGAAAGCGAAAGAAATATCCTCACCCTTGCCGGGGCGCGTCTGCTGTTCGCCGCCGCCGAGCCGCACGTTTTTGATGCGGTAACGGCGGTGTTTTCCTGTGCCGATACCGAGTTTACGGCAAAGGGAAAGACGGTTCTTTGCGACGGGTGGAAAGAGCTTGAACGACGCTACCGGGCGACGCTGAAAGGAAAGCCCAACGCCGAGGGCGACGAGGAAAACGAGCTTATTTTAGATGTACCGACCTTTGCCGAGGGACAGAGCTTTGACAGTCCAGCCGCAAGAGTTACGGCGCACGACACGCAGCCCCCGAAGCCGCACACGGAAGCAAGCCTGCTATCTGCTATGGAACGCGCCGGAAGCGCGGACACCGACCCGGACGCAGAACGCCGGGGGCTTGGCACTCCCGCTACCCGCGCCGCTGTGATTGAAAAGCTGGTCAAATCCGGCTTTGTGCAGCGCAAGGGAAAACAGCTTATCCCAACCCAAAAGGGCAACAACCTTGTTTGCGTTCTGCCCGATACGCTGACCTCTCCGCAGCTTACCGCCGAATGGGAAAACGCTCTGACGCAGATTGCAAGGGGCGCAGCCGAGCCGGAGGACTTTATGCGGGGCATTGAAGAAATGGCGCGGGAGCTGGTGAAAGCCTATCCGTTTCTTTCCGAAAATCAGAAAGACCTGTTCAAAGAGGAACAGACGGTGATCGGCAAATGCCCCCGCTGCGGCGGGAATGTCTGCGAGGGCAGGAAAAACTACTACTGCGAAAAGAAGGACTGTGCCTTTGTCATGTGGAAAAACGACCGCTTTTTCGAGGAACGCAAAACCGCCTTTAGCCCGAAAATCGCCGCCGCGCTGCTTGCGGGCGGCAAGGCGAAGGTCAAAAAGCTGTATTCCCCGAAAACGGGTAAAACCTATGACGGAAGCATTGTATTAGCCGATACGGGCGGGAAATACGTCAACTACCATATCGAGCTTGCGAGGGACAAAGAACTTTCGCAGCAAGCATAGGAAAGGGGTACCCTTTCCGTAAAATCCCCGTTCTGACGCTACGCGCAGAATGGGGATTTTGCTTGTACCCTCACAGGCTATCGCCTGTTGGGGCAGACCCTTGGGAAGTTTCCCAAACCCTCTGTAACGATGAAAGGAGGCGTAAGCCATGCAGAACAAGCCGAAAGCAGAGCTGACCGCCGCCCCGATGCTTCTTGATACCCGCAGTATGTCATTTGATATGCGGGAAATCGACAACCGCCGCTTTATGTTCTCCCCGCAGGCGGGAGAGCTGATTTTAGGCAGACAGTATAGGGGCGGGCAGCTATACAAAAGCCATGCCGAGGAACACTTTGACAGCGGGGCGAAAGCCCCTTTCGACAGCTTTATCCGGGGCTGGATCGGCACAGGCAGGGACTACCCGGACGGTGTTATCCACTTCGCCCCGAATATTGGCACAGACAATATCATCGCCTTTGACAATGCGTTTACCACCCTGCAAATGTTCAGCGAAAACGGCGCGGCGGGAGATACCGTCGTGCGCGGCTTTGGGCGCAAGTGGGAGCAGCCGCTAAAAGACATCATCACACCAACAAAAGAAAGGAGCAAAACCGTGAGCGAACAGGAAAAGAACTATTCCAGCTATGATTTTGACAGGCTGGAAGTAGCAAAAAAGCTGGTAATTGAGCGAAGCATCTATTTTGAAAGTGAGAAAGCGGATATTTCCGCGCTGACCGGGCTTTCTCTTACGGAGCTGACACGGCTGCGGCAGGAGAGCGCGGCGGCGGAGCAGGCTGTATTTGACAGGCTGAAAACGGAGGCAGCCGCATGGGAGCAGCAGGCAGGCAACACCCGCTTTCTTGAAAAAGCCATCGAGTATGTGCAGACGCCGCCCGTCAAGCACACATCCAACAAATGGGAGAAAACAGATTATGAATGGCAGCTCCGCAGCAACGCAGTCTATCAGATGCGCTACCACGTTTATGAAAACACCCGCTATGACAGACAGGCGCAAAAATCCGTGCCGTATTCATGGAGCCTGACATGGAGTGTCCGCACCAACGGACCGATCCATGAGCAAAACGTAAAAATCGCCGGACAGGAGCGCAAGACCTTTTCAGACAAGGCGGCAATGGAAAAATACCTTGCCGGACGCATCAAGGCATACGACCGCCTGTTTACCGAGACTATGCCGCCCGTTCCGAAAGAATACGCGGAGCCGTTCAAGGTGAATGGGCTGCTGCTTCCGGGTTATGCCATTGAGGGCGAGCCGCCGCAGCACACCGCGCCCCAGCAGGCAGCGCAGCCGACGCGCCCTGACCCGGAAAAGGTTGAAATGGATGCCGCCGCGATGCAGGCAGCGCCCCTTACTGTTGAGCCGCCGCAGCCCGTTATCCCTATCAACCTTACCGCAGAAAAGCCCGCCGAAAAGCTCAAGGAGATTACCGACCGTTTGGAGCAAGGCATTACGGAGCTGTTCGACAGCGAACGCTACAAGGAGTATCTGCGCGTCATGTCAAAGTTTCATAATTACAG
>OLGY01001522.1_pt1 | contig 11647 bp, 7 predicted proteins | sample 1605951 | NCBI WGS metagenome assembly OLGY01 (sample SAMN03283280) | human gut metagenome | biome: human-associated habitat; material: feces | host: Homo sapiens | place: Peru | collected 2012
CATATACTTGTTCAAAATACCGATACTGAGCATTTCCGCCAGCAACGCTATCAGATATTCGCATAGCATAAACAGCACTTTCTGTCCTATCGTTCCTTTCAGAAATACAGCTGCATATGCTACGGTGACGATACCGACCGCTATCATGGCGCCATAACGAACAAGCACATTATCGTTAAACAAAAATTTCAGTGCAGCTGCCGGCAGTTGTACTGCCATCAGGCCCAGAATGATGCCTGCCTGTCCGGCATTATCCCTGCGCGGCTCAAACGCATACCCTACCACCATGCTGTCCAGCCACAGATAAGCGATCCACAACAGGATGCACATTATATAGCATATCATAGCATTGCCCTCATATAACGAAAATATTTATCCCTGGAAGCACTGTATCTGGTCTTGCTGACAGGAAGCACGGTCCCGTCCTGCAGTGTAACCTCCTTCATCTCAATCCTGCGGATATACTGCATATTCACCAAAAAGCTTTTATGTACCCGCAGAAAATCCTTGTGCAGCTTTTTCTCATAGACATCCAGCTTTTCATATAAAGAGACTTCTCCGGAAATTGTATGTATCAACAGCTGATGCGCATTGCTCTCTATATACCGGATCTGACTGTTGGCAATTTTCTCCGTGATCCCTCCATGCTGCAGGATCAATGCCTCGCTGCTGAATAATTTTTCTCTGACTTTGTCCAAAAGCTTTTCCAGATGTTCCTTCCGGACCGGTTTTACCAGGAACCCGCACAGATTGATCTTCTCCCAGAAGATTTTCTCAGAAAATTTGTCATTATATGCCGTCACAAAAATAAACCGGGTCTGTGGACTGCGTGCGTTATATTGCGCCGCATACGCTATACCGTCCTGTTCCATGCCCTCCCATTCGATATCCATCAGCACGAGATCATAACCCGTGCCGTTTTCCAATGCCTCTGAGAGCCGGGACAGATCCTGGTAGTATTCTGTTCTGCTGATTCCCGGATATCCTGCAAGCAACTGCTTCAAACTATCCAGACAGCCTTTGTCATCATCACATACCGCTATTTTCATCCGGTTCTCCTAACGATTATATGCGGGTTTACTGTCTTCTGCGGTTCAATCCGCTATGCCGGTAATATTCTGCCTTGTCCTGATACATGCGTCTCTCCGGTTCCGTCAGGAGATGATCAAATCCGACTGCCCCCAGCGTATTCACCGCGGCTCCGACCGCCATGGTGACTTTCTTCCGGTCCAGTTCTGCCCGCAGTTCCTCTACTTCACGGTACAGTTCTCCCTCCTCCATGCCTCTGCACAGAGCCACGAGTTCATCTCCACCGATGCGGAACAGTTCGAATTCCTTCAATGTTCCCCGCAGACAATCACAGGCTCTGAGGATCAATTGATCTCCTTTCGAATGTCCTTCTTCATCATTCACACGCTTCAGACCGGTAACATCACAATATACCACACCGATCTTCGTCTGAGGAAGAATCCCCGACACATATTTTTCCATGGCATAGCGATTCCCGAATCCGGTCAGCGGATCCGTATAGCTCATGATCTCCAGTTTTCTCACAAGATTACGTCGTCTTATAGAAGATACAATAAAATGTCCCATGATCTGCAGGATCTCCGATGCGAAATCGATATATTTTGCCGGAGGGTTATCCACTCCATAGAAGCCGATCACTTTTTCATCATCATACAACGGTACGACTACTAATGAATGGATATTCTGTCTCGACAATACTTCATACATCTCGGGATCTGTATCCTTGATCTCGCTCAGATTCTCTGTCACAATATTCTGATATCCTGCGAACTTCTGATACCACTGGGCACAAACCTCCGGAGGCAGATCCTGCAGATTATCCTTTTCCGGTATCACGCCTTTCGCTGCCCACTCATATGTATTATCATCATGACCATGATCATTTTTTTCAAAAATATAGGTGCGGTCTGCCTCCATTGTTTTTCCGAGAAGCTCCAGCAATACCTCCAAAGTCTGATTCGGTGTTTCCTGTCTGAGTGCAACACGGATCGCCTGATTCATTGCAGCTTCCATTTTATGGTAATCCATAGAGGTTTCCCTGTCCCCGGGATGTCCACATTCAATAGCGATCTCCATGCGCAGCATTCTGCCATCGTCTTCCACCAGGGTATCCTTGATGCGGAAATCCGTTTTTACTACCGGATTGTAATATTCCCATTCCTTAAAATAGCCGGGTCTGAGCTGCTCATTATTGCAGATGCTGCAGGGAGCGGAATTCCCCTGCAACACCTCATAGCACTTTAACCCGACAATCTCTTCCTTACTCTGAAATCCGTAGCTCTTCAGAGCCTTTTGATTCATATATACTAATTGATTCGTCTCCGGATCCGATACATACACATACTCATCCAGATGTTCAAAAAATTCCCATATTTTTCCCATATTAACCTCTTTCATCCCCCCATAACTAACTATTTAGTATACACTTTCAAGCGCTTTGCGGCAAGCATTTTCTCGCAAAAATGCCTGTAGCAGGCGCACATCATCCGTGACAATTCCATCCGCTCCGCTATTCACGATCTGCCGCATGGCACCGGAGGTGTTGGCTGTCCAGCCATATACGGATTTTCCTTCGTAATGGATGGCATCCACCATGTCTGTTGTAAGATTCTTCCCTTCGATGCTATAGCTGTCCGCATAATCCAGATCATAGTCATCCTCTCCCAGATCATGGGCAATATATACCGTGGAGATGTCCGGCTCCAGTTCCTTTACTCTCTGCAGGATTCCCTTATTCATGGATCCTATGATGCATTCGTCCACCATATCATACTCCTGAAGCAGTGCAAGAACATTCTCCTCCAGTTCCTGCTCCTGCCCGGTGTATTTTAATTCGATCATCAATGTGATCCGGTCTCCGGCACAGGCAAGCATCTCTTCCAGTGTCGGGATCTGTTCTCCTCTGTATGCTGCGGAAAATGTGCTTCCCACTTCCAGTGTAGAAAGCACGTCTGCCTCTGTATCCCACACACAGACATCCTCGCCCGCAGTACGTTTGAAATTGCTGTCATGCATCACGATCAGGGTCCCGTCGGATAACTGCTGTACATCGATCTCGGCGATGGGGGCTCCGTCCCGGATGGCCTGCTCCAGTGCCGCGAGCGTATTCTCCGGGGCTACCTTTGCCCCTGCCCGGTGAGCCACCACGATCATGGGAGTGTCTTTACCGGCTGCCATCACCTGCGGCAGCACACCATAGGTCAGAAAATAAACGAACAGAAGCATTACAATTGCTGTTTTTCGGATTGTTTTCATCATTTTGCCCTCCCACGATAGTTTATGCTCAATTTTATTGTAACAATTGAGCATAAACTCCATGCGAGGATTTTGTTAATTTTTTGTAAACAACACTATCACCTCATGGGCAAACAGGGGAAATGCTGCCAGTACACTTAACAGAAGCCACTCCTGTCCCGACAGATGCGAAGTACCGAAAGCCCGGATGAGAAATGGGATCTCCGTCACGGCAAACTGCAGGACGAAACCGATGATACATGCTGCCACCATCAGCAGATTATCCCATGGGCGCATGGCAAATACGGACTTCTGTACATCACGCATGCCGATGGCATGATATAGCTGGCACATTCCCAGCACAGTAAATGCATAGGTTTGGGATTTCGCCAGTATCTGTTCCCGGGACATCAGTTCTCTGAGGCGTTCCACCCAGGTAAACGGATTGCCCACAAGCTCCCCTTCCGCCGCCAGGATCCCGCAGGGAAGCACCAGAAATGCCGCCAGTCCGATCCCGGTGATCAATGCCCCATAGAACAGCGTACATGCTATTCCTCCTCTGGCAAACAGGCTCTCCGATGCTTTTCTGGGCGGGCAGCGCATCAGGCTTTTGCTGTCATTTTTATCCACTCCCAATGCCAGTGCCGGAAGGGAATCCGTGATCAGATTGATCCAGAGGATATGGCTGGATTTTAATGGGGATGCCAGCCCCATTGCCACCGCCACGAACATGGTCATCAGTTCTCCCAGGTTGGACGATAGCAGAAAAATCACCGATTTCCGGATATTCTCATAGACACCTCTGCCTTCCTCGATGGCTTTTTCAATGGTGGCAAAATTATCATCCGCAAGGATCATATCCGCTGCCTGTTTGGCGACATCCACTCCGGTTCCCATGGCGACACCAATGTCCGCCGCTTTTAAGGAGGGGGCATCATTGACCCCGTCACCGGTCATCGCCACGATCTCTCCATTTCGCTGTAGCCCTTTCACGATCCGCACCTTCTGTGCAGGCGTGACTCTTGCATAGACTCTTAAGTCCTTAATTCTCTTTAAAAAAGAAGTGTCATCCAGCCGTTCCAGTTCTCTGCCTGTAATACACTGGCTGCGGTGTCCCGCGATCCCCAGCTGTCTGGCAATGGCATAGGCAGTATCCACATGATCTCCCGTGATCATCACCGTGGTCACCCCCGCATGACGGAAAATCTCCACGGCTTCCCCAGCCTCCGGTCTGGCGGGATCCCGCATTCCCACAATACCAAGGAACGTCATTCCCTCTTCCCCGCATCTGCTGTCTTCACTCTGCGCCGCTGCCAGTGTCCGAAGAGAGAGGGAATTCATCAGTTCCACAACCTCACCTATCCGCTTCCGCTGCGCGGGGGTCATGGGAATGCTCCTTCCTTCCTGTAAAATACGGGTACAGTGCTGCAGGATCACATCCGGAGCCCCTTTGGTATAGGCAATCCCTCTCCCGGATCTGCCACCGGGAAGCCTATGACAGGTCGTCATCATTTTCCGGTCGGAATCAAAGGGGATCTCATCAAAGCGGGGATACTGCCGCTCCAGCCGCTCTCTCTGCAGACCGTATTTCGCCCCAAAGTCTAAAAGTGCCAGCTCCGTGGGATCTCCAATGCGCTGTTCGCCCTGTAACGAAGCATCATTGCACAAAAGCATACCTCTCAACAGCTCCGGCAGAATGCGGTGTTCCCCTCTCCCGTCTGTCCCCGTGACATCCTCCATCACGTCGTACCACCAGCATTTCTCCACAGTGAGCCGGTTCTGGGTAAGTGTTCCTGTCTTATCCGAACAGACCACACTGACCGCTCCCAGTGTCTCCACCGAAGGGAGTCTTCGAATGATGGTGTGCACTTTGACCATTCTGGTCACTGACAGGGCCAGGCAGATCGTAACTACTGCCGGCAGCCCTTCCGGTACTGCGGCAACTGCAAGCGAGATCGCTACCAGAAGCATCTCCGGAATATTTCTATGTTGAAATACCGCCAGCAAAAACAGTCCGGCGCACAACCCAAGAGAGAGAATACTCAATAGCTTCCCCAGATCTCCCAGCCGCTTCTGTAATGGTGTCATCTCATCTTCCGTATCCGTGATCATGGAAGCGATCCTGCCGATCTCCGTATCCATGCCGGTGGCCACCACCAGCCCTTCCCCATGACCGTTCGTCACCACCGTGGACATATAGACCATATTGACCCGTTCGGTTAATGGAATCTCCTGTCTGCAGTCCGCCAGGAACAGGGCATCTTTCTCCACCGGGACGGATTCTCCGGTGAGGGCGGATTCTTCCACCCGGAGGTTCGCACTTCTGGTCAGTCTGATATCCGCCGGAACCTGCGCCCCTGCCTCCAGCTCCACCAGATCTCCCGCCACCAGTTCCGCCGCGGGGATCTCTCTTCGGATGCCGTCGCGGATCACAATCGTCCGGGGAGTGGTAAGTTTCCTTAATGCTTCCAGCGCTTTTCGGGCTTTTCCCTCCTGGAGCATTCCCACCAGCGCATTTACCAGGACCACCGTACCGATGATCAAGGCATCGCTGACTTCTCCCAGGAGAATGGATACCACCGCTGCGATCAATAATATGTAGATCAACGGATCCTTCAACTGCTCCAGAAAAAGCTGAATCTTTGTCTTTTTCCTCGCAGCCCTCATCTCGTTCCTGCCATTTTGCCGTAAACGACGAAAGGCCTCACCTTCGGTAAGACCTTTCACTGTGTCACTATTTAGTTTATTTACAGTTTCCTGTATATTCTGCTTCTCGAACACGGCTGCTCTCCAATGCTTGTTTCTATGCATTGTATGCGGAAATGTCCGGCTTGATGATAACAGTCACCGATTATTTCTCGCTTCTTAGCTGGAAAGCATCTGTCAGTTCGTTCATGTTGGTCGCCTGCGCAGACAGTTCTTCACTGGTAGCGGAAGTCTCCTCTGCGGTAGCGGAGTTGTTCTGTACCACAGTAGATATCTGCTCGATACCCTGTTCGATCTGGGCCATGGCATCTGCCTGTGCATTGGATTCTTCCATGGCTTTCTTGGACTCATTCGCCAGATCCTCGATACCTTCCACCACTTTCTGCAAAGCTTCCGCTGTTTTATCCGTGATCTGATTTCCTTTTTCGATCTCCTGCAGCGAGGTTTCGATCAGTTCCCTGGTATGTACCGCGGATTGTGCACTGTCATCCGCAAGCTTCCGGATCTGTTCAGCCACCACGGCGAAGCCTCTTCCGGCTTCCCCCGCTCTGGCAGCTTCAATTGCTGCATTCAGGGACAGCAGGTTCGTCTGGGATGCGATATCCTCGATCTCACCGATAATATCACTGATCTGCTTGGAAGTCTCATTGATCCGCTGCATGGCATCGGTCAGTCCCTTCATCTCTTCTCCACTGGTTCTGGCCTGTTGCTGATATTCCATTGCCTTCTCATAAGATGCTCCGAGAGCCTTGGCATTTTTCTCCACGATCTCAGTGACATTCGTAATGGTCGCCTGCAGTTCCTCTACGGAACCGGCCTGATCTGTAGCACCCTCTGCCAGCCCCTGTGCTGCATCCGCCATCTGACCCGCACCGGCAGACACCTGGCTTACCGCATTTTTGATCTCACCCAGGGTCTCACTGAGCTTATGATTCAGCTTGCGGATAGACTCCAGCAATCCGCTGAAATCTCCTATGTAGGCTTCCCTGCAATTACTTACGATCGCAAAATTGCCCTCAGACATTTCTCCCAACAGATAGTCCGTATCACCGATTACCTGCTGCAAATTATCGGAAAGGCTGGCGGTCGCCTCCGCAAGTATCTGCAGCTCATCGCCGGTCTCTACCTTCGGTGCCGGAGTATGCAGATCCCCCTGTGCTAACAGCTGTATTCTGTCTGTGCACTGTGCCACCGGCTCCCCGATACGCTGTCCGATCTGTTTTGCCTTGTAAATGCTGTATGCCACTGCGATCACACCGATCGCAACACCTATGATAATGCCTATTACAACGGAACCCAGGAAATCCGTAACCGGTGCATCTACAGCCACCATCCAGCCGTTCGTACCATCAATCGGGGCATACGCCTGTAATATATAAGCACCTTTTCTGAAATAGGTTCCGTAACCTGTCTCACCCTTAAGCATCTGTTGCTCTATTTTAGCAATTCCCTTCAGTGAGCTGTCTGTCTGTGACAATTCAATATTATTTTTCTGCTCCTGGGCAATGGCGGAATCACTATGTGCGATCGTAGTACCCGTAGATCCCAGCAGGTAGCATCCGGAATGCTCACTGATAGAAATGGCTGCGCAAATATCATTTAAGAACTCCGGATCCGGTACTACGAATACCACACCGATGATCTCACCGTCTTTATCTCCGCCTTCATAGACGGGTGCAGATATGATCACGCTGAGTTTCCCGTCTGTCTTGGCAATTACGGGATCTGATACCACCACTTCTCCCTGCATGGACCGTTTAAAATACTCACGATCATTATAATCCGTTCCGTCAGCGGCACAGATACCATTACTTCCGATCAGCTTCCCCCTGACCATTCCATAAGCTTCCACGCGCTGATTAATATACTCCTGCTTCTGTGCCGGTGTAAATACAGCCGCGGAAAGCTGATAGCTGCATCCCAACTCAGATACGATCGTCTCCGATACCATTAATTCCTGACGGATCCGGTCCGCTGACAGCTTTGCGATCTCCTGCATATCAGCCTTCAGTCTGCTCAGGGTACCTGACAGATTCATGATCATAGACACAATGACCAATGATACGATCGATAGCAATACCAGCTGCCGGATTGCCTTCTGCAGACGTTCGCGGATTGTGGTCTTCCCATCCGTCTGACGTTTTTGTCCCTTCTGTGTAGTTTTTGCACTCATAATGTACCTCTTTTCTCCGGCAAGCTGTCTCTCCACCTTCCCAAGCCGGCATGTTTCTACAATGTTGCTGACACTACTGCTGTATCACCATTATAACATTTTCCGAACCTTTTTACTACCTTATGAGCGCAAAGAAAGAGTTAATATTTCGAAAAATATCAACTCTTTCCCTGTTTTGTCTATTTATTTATATTCTCTATCCCCTCAGACAGAAATTTTTCTGATCAATAACCAAATTCTTGTGCAAAATACAGTTTTCCACCTGTCTCATAGACAGCAATGCTGCAGGTCGTAAAATCTCCTGCCAGAATATTGGCTGCATGGGTGGGAGAAGCCATCCAGGCATCTACCACGCTCTGTGCGGAATCATATCCCTTCGCCAGGTTCTCACCCCACATCAGTTCACTGTTCACAGTATACCAGTCTCTGCCGTTCGGTCTGGTGTGAGAGAATTTGGAGGCAGCTTCCTGAGCTCTTACCATAGCGCAGGACTCCAGTCCGCTGCTCCAGGTAAGCTCCGCAAGTCCATTCTCTGCTCTCTTCGCATTCACCAGTGCCAGTGCATCTGTTGCCATGGTGCGAAGTTCATTTGCCCTGACAATCTCTGCTTCGCTCATGCCGGCTCTCTGCACAGATCCTGCCAGCGCTACCGCTTCTTCATCGAACCATACGGTTCCGTCACTGTCTGCCGGATCACGGCTGACAGAGGACAGATCTGCATTTTTGCCGCAGCCTGCCAGGCTAAGCATCATGATCACTGTCAGAATCAGACTCATCCATCTTTTTTTCATTTGTTTACCCTCTTTCATAAATTTTATGATAAATATATGTCATTACTGTTCTTATTGCTTCTTTTTAAGGATAAGCCATGCTCCCAGACCTGTCAAGGATAAGGCAAAACCAAGATTCCATGCATCGGAAGCGTCGCCGGTCTTAGGTCTCCTTGAAGCTCCCAGGACCGCTTTATCAGCTAACGGCGTAGGATCATCGGTGATACTTACAACTCTTTGGCGTCTCGCACCCAGTACCTGCGGTGTCTCCGGGCGGTCCGGAGTATCCGGTGTAGAGGGAGCCGGGGTCGTGCTGGGTGCCGGTGTGGTATCCGGTGACGGTGTAGTACCCGGAGCAGGTGTCGGAGTCGGCTCCGGTGTGGTACTGGGAGTTGGACTCGGAATCACTGTCGTCTCACAATATAGCTCAAACTGCATGCCAAAACCGTACCGGGTCATCTGATAACCATTATTGGCAAGTTCACCGTTAAACTGACTGGTGATCTTCGCCTCACCGGTGCTTAACAGAGAAGTTACCAATGTATCCGCGTAGGAACCATCGTTTCCGTTTTCCCGCATCCGGTCATACAGACCCTTACCATCAAATGTATATACATTATGATATGCTGTATAATATAAAGCGTCTGCTACTGCAGGACAGCTCTCTAATACCGTAGTATCCGCCGTACCGTTGGTCAGTATTGCGAACTCTTTTGCCGTAAGATCTGCCAGACGATAAACCTTGTTCCCTTCCTCACGGGAAGTGTTGTTGAACCAGTCTAAATAGTACTGTGCCAGATAAGTTTTTGTGATTTTCTCCGGTTCACTGTTCTCATCACCGTATCCTTTTTTCAAAAGGGCTGCTCCGACGACTGCATCCGTAACCTTTCCTTCCGTGATCCCAAGATCTCTCAGCGGAGCATTCAGGATTCTACGGGGCAGAGTACAGAACTCTCCGGTCTCTCCAATCTCATAACCTTCAAATCCATGGGAAAGAATCGTCACTTCCTCTCCCGCCTTGGGAGCCTTTGCCGAAATCGTACCGATCATAGCCGTCTTTGAACTGTACTGATAATCCTTGTTACTCTCATTTACAAGCTTCAAAGTATAATACAGGGTATCTCCGGGCTCTGCCGCATTCTCTCCCGTCACCGTATCATTAAGATAACCGATGGCATCGGACAGATTGATCTTCACATTATCGGGTGCACTGCTATGGATCGTAATGGTGATCGTAGCATTGTCGTAGGTTACTCTTCCGGTACCGTCTTCCCTGTACTGTACCAGCGCCGGTGTGGTGGCAACGGTCACGCCTTCGGATGCGTAGTGAAATACTGCGCCTTCAGCATTCTCCTCAAAAGTTACTGTTCCTGCGGAATAGCTGTAATAGTTTACCGCGGATACCCCGGGAATCTTGTAGTCATATCCGTTATAGTTCGTCCAGGTTTTGGTCGGTGTGGTCACGTACCATACTGTGGCAATGGTGACTTCCTTGCGAACACGACCAGCCTCGAGCAACTGCTTCATAAAACTATCCGTTACTTCTTCTCCGTACAGGATACCGTTGTTGTTGGCAATATATCCTGTTACATCTTCCAGTGACTTTCCGCAGTTCTCCTTGTAATAGGAAGTGTCTTCACTGTCTCCGCTGTAATAAACATAATGCAACAGATCTGCCGGCTTGTCATTGGTATATCGTTTTGCATCGAAAGCGACAAAGCCGACACACTGCCATTTAGCTCCATTACTTCCGTTTACTGCTCCTTTTTCGTCTACTCCTGTATTGGATGCAGACAGCTGATAAAAAGTTGCCGCATCGTCCAGCGTCATCTTATGTCCGTTCAGCAGGGAAAAGTCACTGTTAGCAGGTTTGTAATTATTAGTGTCTACCCACCTGGTTGCTGACTGTCCGCCAAGCCATTTTGCCATTCTGCCTCCGGCTAAAATGACCGTGTCAATGGCGGGATATTCCGGTTTGGCTTGTGTAATCGGAATCTCTTCTGTATTCTCCCTGATAACTGTTGCGCCATTATTTCCACCGGCTGCGGTCATAGTCTCGTTGTCGTTTCCACTGGCCGTGCTCACAGCCTCGCTGTCATTTCCACTGGTTGTTGTTACGGCTCCGTTAGCTGCCGGTGGTTCCTCTGCCTTTACCGTCAATCCGGTATTTGCCACGCTGCTGATCAGTAATGTCACTGCCAGAGCCTTTACCAGTCTGGTCCGTGCGATCTTTCTAAATTTCATTTCCCCGTTTCCTTTCAATTCCCTCATTTTTACCGATATTTTTCATCTCTAATATAGAAAGACTGCTGTATCCGGTAAAAAGGACCAGCTTTGGGATTTTTTCAAAACCGGTCCTTGAGATATCAGAATCCGTTAATGTTCTTTCCGCCTAATGACAATCCATACTCCCAGACCTGTCAAGGATAAGGCAAATCCAAGATTCCATGCATCGGAAGCGTCGCCGGTCTGCGGCCGTCTCGATGCTCCGAGGACTGCTCTGTCTGCCAAAGGTGTCGGATCATCCTCGATCGTCACCATTCTGCGGCGTCTCGCACCTAGCACCTGCGGTGTCTCGGGTGTTACAGGATCCGCAGGAGTACCGGGATCAGTCGGATCATCCGGAGTACCGGGATCGTCCGGAGTCGGTGTAGGTGTCGGGTTGTTGTCAGGTGTTGCCGTAGGTGTTGCCGTAGGCGTTGCCGTTGGCGTTGCCGTAGGTGTTGCCGTAGGC
>OLGY01001523.1_pt1 | contig 11643 bp, 9 predicted proteins | sample 1605951 | NCBI WGS metagenome assembly OLGY01 (sample SAMN03283280) | human gut metagenome | biome: human-associated habitat; material: feces | host: Homo sapiens | place: Peru | collected 2012
TAACATTATTCTTTGAGAGGCCGGTGCGAGTGATTCGTGTCGTCCTTTTTTTTTGTATATAAGCCCCCCCCTTGCCCCTCCCCCGCAGGGAGGGGAGTGATATGAATGGTAAACTATGCCTACATACACTTTTTTAGCCACGTGAATACTATTATGTGGCATTGTTGTGTATATAATAAAAACGGAACGGCGGACTCCCGTCCGACGCGCAAGCAAACAAAAGAAGCGACATAACGCTAATGTGTTGTTTCTGCTTGTGCGTCGGACGGGAGTCCGCCGTTCCGCTTAATTGTTTGTGCTGGCTATAGCAAGAATGCCATAGTTAGCCCAGCATACCGCTCCCCTCCCTGCGGGGGAGGGGCAGGGGGTGGGGCTTTCTTTATTCATTTTCGCCCGAAATCGGCAGGCACTTCGCCCCACTTGCGCGTCTCCCACTTCACCAGATGGTTCTTTATCTGATGCGTGCGGAGCCATGTCTCGGCGCGGGCGATTATCTGATAGAGGGGTTCGGTTTGCGGTGTGCGCTCCAGTTTGGTCTTGCACTGTCGCTTCTGAACCCACAGTATGGCGTTGTGCGAGTCGGAGTAGATGGTCTTGCCTGTAATGCCTTGGCGGTCGAGCAATGCAAGCGCGTGTACAATGGCGAGGAATTCGCCTATGTTGTTGGTGCCGTGCATCGGACCGAAGTGGAACACCTGCGCTCCGGTGGCAAGGTCGATGGCCTGATATTCCATCGGACCCGGATTGCCAGAGCATGCTGCGTCCACCGCCCAGGCGTTGGCCGTCACCTCCATGGGCAGCGGCAACACCGTGTCGTGGCGGTAGTCGGGAGGATTGAGTGTATCCATAAGGCTACATTACATGCGCTCAGGCACCTCAATACCCAGCAATGCCATGCCGTTCTTCAGCGTCTTGCCAACGTTCTGGGCCAGTACCAGACGTACAATCTTCTCGTCCTCGGTGTCGGCACCCAGGATTGAGTAGTCGTGATAGAACTGGTTGAATGCCTTGGTCAGCTCGTAGCAGTAGTTGGCAATGCCGCTCGGTGAGTAGTCTTTGCCGGCCTGCTCTACTGCAGCGCCAAACTCGTTGAGCTTCTGTATGAGCTCTATCTCCTTCTCGTTGAGAGGCATGTTCTCGCCCAGCTGTGCCGGAATGGCGATGCCCTCAGCCTGAGCCTTGCGCAGGATTGAGCGTATACGGGCGTATGTATACTGAATGAACGGACCCGTGTTGCCGTTGAAGTCGATTGACTCTTCGGGATTAAACAGCATGTTCTTGCGTGCGTCTACCTTCAGGATGAAGTACTTCAGCGCACCCATACCTACAATACGTGCAATCTCGTTGCGCTCCTCTTCGCTCATGTCCTTAAACTTGCCCAGCTCCTCGCTTGTCTGCTTGGCGTCGCCAATCATAGCAGCAATGAGGTCGTCGGCGTCAACTACGGTTCCCTCGCGGCTCTTCATCTTGCCGTTGGGCAGCTCAACCATGCCGTAAGAGAAGTGTACAAGTTCCTTGCCCCACTTGAATCCGAGACGGTCGAGGAGTATAGAGAGCACCTGGAAGTGATAGTTCTGCTCGTTGCCTACAACGTAAATCATCTTGTCGATGGGGAAGTCGTTGAAGCGCATTTCGGCTGTTCCGATGTCCTGAGTCATATATACGCTGGTGCCGTCAGAGCGCAGCAGCAACTTCTGGTCGAGTCCTTCGCCTGTGAGGTCAGCCCAAACAGAGTTGTCGTCCTTGCGGAAGAACAGACCCTTAGCCAAACCTTCCTCCACCTTCTTCTTACCAACAAGATAGGTGTTCGACTCATAGTAAATCTTGTCGAAGCCTACGCCGAGAGCCTTGTATGTCTCGTCGAATCCGGCATAAACCCAGTCGTTCATCTTCTTCCACAATGCGCGTACTTCAGGGTCGTTCTGCTCCCACTTTACGAGCATCTCGTGAGCCTCCTTGATGAGCGGCGACTCTTCCTTAGCCTTCTTCTCGGCAGCTTCCTCGTCCATGCCTTCAGCCATGTACTGAGCCTTCAGAGTCTTCACTTCCTCACGATAGTGCTTGTCGAAGGCTACGTAGTAGTCGCCGATAAGGTGGTCGCCCTTCTTGCCTGAAGTCTCAGGTGTCTCGCCGTTGCCGTACTTAAGCCATGCGAGCATCGACTTGCAGATGTGGATGCCACGGTCGTTTACGATGTTGGTCTTCACCACCTTGTTGCCGTTGGCCTCCATAATCTGTGCCAACGACCATCCGAGCAGGTTGTTGCGCACATGTCCGAGGTGGAGCGGCTTGTTGGTGTTAGGTGATGAGTATTCAATCATCACGAGCGGAGAGTTCTCAGTTACGGGCTTCTCGCCGAACTTTTCGTTGGCGTTCATCTCGTTGAGCAGTCCGAGCCAAGCCTTCTTGTCAATGACGAGATTGAGGAATCCCTTCACAACATTGAAGTCGGCAATGGCCTGACAGTTGTCCTTGATATACTTGCCGAGGTCGTGTGCTGTGTCCTCGGGCTTCTTGTGCGAAATCTTGAGGAACGGGAACACTACGAGAGTGAGGTTGCCCTCAAACTCGCTTCTGGTCTTCTGCAGCTGCACCATCTTCTCGGGCACTTCCTGACCATAAAGTTCTTTCACCGCAGCAATTGCGGTAGCGACGATTTGCTGTTCTATTGTCATGATTTTATTCTGTTTTTATTCAATTATAAATAATGTGCGGGCGTTTTGTTTGCAAAGTTACGCTTTTTCTTTGACATGACTCTTGTGTAAGAGTATGATTTTAGCACACAATTACTTTACAACAACCTTTCGCACGCTTCCGTCGGAGTATCTTACGATGTTGATGCCGCGTTCAGGCTTCAGCAGTCGTCTGCCGTCGATGCTCATGCGCATGGTCTCGCGTGGAGCGTTGGCGCTTGTGCCTGCAATGCCGGTGGGTCGCTGTCGCGGAGTGATGATGATGGGGTTGTCGTCGTAGCCCTCCGTGAGGTGCAGATTGGTGATTCTGCCCACCTCGGTAGATGTCTCGCCAGTCCATCCACATTGCTGCAGCACGCCGGACTGTATGCGTATGAAGTCGGCATGGTCGAGGTGCTTGGGGTTGCCGTCGCTGTCTACCGCCCAGTCGAGGTCGAAGGTGGTGTACACGTTGTCTGAGTTTGGTGCTGCGTCGGCGTAGCCATATGAGTCGGCTGCATAACGATAGCTCACCCAGTATTGCGGATTGTCGGGATCAGAACCGTCGCCACCGTAGTTGACAGCATTGTCGGGCAGTCGAGAGCCACGAAATGTTATGTGGTCGTTCTCTTCCCATGCGGGCCAGTACGACTGTTCGTAAAATTGATTCTTTGGCTGCCATCCATCTGCCGTCTGCTTGCTGCCGTCGGGATTGGTCCACGATGCAGTCCAACGGATGTAGTTGTCGATGGTGATATATGGCGTTGTGCTTTCGCCAGCTTCTACAGTCGGCTTGTAATAGGTTATCTCGAAACGGTGCATCTCGGTGGTATAGTATTCCGAACCAGCCAGTTCGTACCACTCAGCCGTCTCGGGTGACGAGCCTACTCCAACGTACACGATGCCCGGTTCAACCGAACCTCCTATTGTGGCATCACCATATTTAGGGTCGTTTACAGAATAGAAAGCATTGCCAAGGATGCGTATGTCAGAGCCTTTGCCGTTCTTTATTGGTTGGTCAAGGGCTACGGTGATGTAGCCTCCTGCTGCACCGAGCGACACGAGGTTGTTATCCTCCAACTGCTCTTCGCATGCCTTCAGTCGCTCTTCTGCCGACATTGTGTTGTCGATAGATGGTATGTTATTGATAAACTGTCCTGGTGCGGGACAATATTCGAGCACCTTAATGGTTTGTTTGGCTTGTGCCGACGCCGACACTACTACCGAAATGAGTGCGGCGATAAGTATTATTGATCGTTTCATATTCTGTATTTACATTGCTATTATTCTGCTCGGATTTACTCCGCGCAGCAGGTATCTGTTAAGTTGCTTGCCCTGGCGGTCGAACTCGTAGACGTATCCGTTGGTGGCATACGACCGTGCGTCGGTGGCATACATGTGGCCAGACTGTGGCGAAATGTATATGGCGTAGGGCGACTGCATGTTCATTATCGTCTCCCCGGCAACATTGTAGTCGGCCAGTCCTTCTGTGGCTTCGAGCGAGGGCAGGCTTATGGTGTGCGCCGAATAGGTGTATGTGCCGGTGATGTATGAGTAGCTGGAGCCTATCATGTAGAACCGGTTATGGTAGGCGCAGTTATATGTAGCAGGGAAGTCGTACACGCGAAACTCGTCGTTAGCCATATTGAGCACAATGCAACGGGGCGGAATGTGGTACATATCGCCTGCCGAATTGATGCAGATGTACTGTCCCGACTGCGACATAGTGCCGTATAGATTCTTGCATCCGGTGTCGATGCGACGCAGTTCGCGCATGGTAGGTGCGTCAACCACACTTACTGTCTGCTCGTAGCCGTGGTCTTTGGTCTGCGTGCTGTATCCTCCCGTATTGGCAATGTACAGACGGCCGTCGTAGTAGGCGATGCCCTCAGGCTCGTAGCCCACATGACAGGTATCTACAATCTGCTTTGTGCGCAGGTCGATTTTTGCCACATAGCCCTTGTCGGCATACGATGTTACGTAGAGAAAGCCATTGCCGTCGGTAGCCAATCGGCGATTGTTGGGAATGTTTTCGGTAGCGGCTATCGCCGTGCCGTCAGGTCTGATATACTGTATTATGTTCGACCAGTTGACGCTGATGGCTATCAGCGTGTCGTTAATGTGCAGTATGTCGTTGCCGGTGTCGCCCAAATGTCGTCCCGGATTCTGCTGCTGAAACCATCGGTTGGTCAATACTCCGTGGTCAATCAGCGACAACGACGAGTTGTCCATGCCCCACAATCCCTCGCACAGGACAATAAGGCGGTCTGACTCGGCGGTAGGCTCATCGGGTGTGGGATAGTCGGCAGGCTGTAACGAGCACGAAGCAAGGAGCAGGAGTGTCATTAATGTACACAGAAAGCCTGCTATGCCACAATCCGTAGAGGTCGGGCGCGACATGCTTTTGTGGCGTAGTGTATTCAATATAATCATAATAATATTCCGTAGCTGTTTGTTGGTGGTCATCTGCCTATAGTCGAAAAAAAGATGTATTTTCAAAATCTTTTGTTGTTATTCTTATGCTATATTCTCCACTGCAGAGTGAATTTCCAGTTGCGACCGGGCATGGGGTAGCGCTTCACTACTTCGTGTCGCGAGTCGGTCAGGTTGTTGCACTCTATGGTGGCTTGTACTTTTTGCTTGCCGAAGCTGAACTGCTTGTTGAGTTTCAGGTCAACGGTGTACCAGTCGCCGAGCATGTCCTCACGATTGTTGGATATCAATGCGAATCGGTTGCCGGTGTATAACCACGACGTACAGAGCGAGTAGCCGTCGTATCCGAGGTCGAGTATGAGCGAAGCGGAGTGCAACGGCGAGTAAGGTATGGTGTTCTTGTACTCCGGATCGGCAGGCGACGAGTAGTCACGGTCGCGCTGACAGGTGTAGTTAGCGTTGGTTGAGAGCGAGAATTTACCCCACTGGCGGTCGTAACCGACTGTGGCGCTCAGTCCGAGCGACTTAACGAGTCCGAAATTGACCATCGACCAGCGGAACTGGCACTTCATCGGAATAGCCACAATCTTGTCTTCGATGCGGTTGTAGTACATGTCGAGGGCGAGATGCAGATACTTGTCCTTATAGTCTACGCCCATATCCCATTGCGATGTGTACTCCGGTCGAAGCTGCACATTGCCCACCAGCGTATAGTAGAGGTCGTTGAGCGTAGGCGCACGGAATATGCGCTTGTGGAAAGCACGCACTGTCCATGGTCCGCCGTGCCACGACGCCAGATACATAGGAGCCAGACGGCTCAATGGCGAGGCTGCCGAACGCGTGTGGTCGGATATGTGTGTATAGAGAAGAGCCACGTTTGCCTCGAAGCCCCGATAAGAAGCTATTGCCGACAGCAGCGACTTTGAGTCGATGCGATATACGTAATCAAACTTATACACGTCGGCATTGAGGTCGGTCCAGCGCAGGTCGGTGCTTGCTGTAAGCGACAGGTAACGTGTGTTCCAAGCTCCGGCTATGGAGCCGTAGATGTCCTGCTGGGTGTAATGGTTGTCGCAGAACATAGTAGAGGCGTTGGTCTGGGGGTCTTGCAGATAGTGCAGATAGTCGTAGGCATACTTGATGTTAGCCTTCAGTCCGAAGTGTTCCCAAGCGTGTTTGTACGACGACTGCACGAAGAAGTTCTGGTCCCACTGGCGGTCGGTAGAATCCCATTGGTCAGAAAGTCGTCGGATGACGGGTCCGGGGAGTCCGCGCTCAGAGTTGTAGTAGTACACGTGTGTGGAAAGTCCGCGATAGAATCCGGCAGCCTCGACACGATAGAATGTTATGTCGGAGTTGTTGCGACGGCCCACCGTGTCCTCCTGCTCCGAACGGAAGCGGAAACTGTAGTTGCCTTTGGTGTGCTGATATTCGGCATCGACAAACATCAGGTTCTTCAACGAGAAATAACCCTTCACCTTGTTCAGTCCGAACGAGCCGCATCCATACTCCAGCGAGTATGCAGTCTCAGCAGGACGTCGGGTCTGCATATATACCGTTGCAGCCGAGGCATACTCCGATGCCGACTGCAGGCGTTCGTTGCGGTTGGCGTTGTAGAGCGACACCGACTCCATATTGCTCAACGAGTAGCGTCCGAGGTCAATCTGTCCGTTCTGCGCATTGTTGATGCGTATGCCGTCGAGATACACTCCCACGTGCTGCGAACCTAATGAACGCACGTTGACAGTCTTCAGTCCGCCCAGTCCGCCGTAGTCCTTTATCTGTACACCAGAGAAATACTTCAAGGCATCGGCAACGCTGGTTGTGGACAGATTCTGCAGCATTGCCCCCTGCAATGTCTGCGACGGTGTGAGATAATGAGGGCGCACGCCTACCACAGCCACATCCTTCAGGGTGTGGATGGAGTCGAGTCGCGAGGTCTGAGCCATCGACTGCATGCCCAGCAACAGCATTATAAGTAGTATATTGAATTTGTACATCGGTGCAAAGTTACTCAAAAAAAAGCAAAAAAGGCGGCAGTACGCTCTCGCGCTCTGACCGCCTCATGTCTAACCTAATTATCTTGGATTGGATAAAAACTATTATTTCACAATCACCTTCTTCACCGTTCCGTCAGAGTACTTCACGATGTTGATGCCTCGCTGAGGCTGGTTGATGCGCTTGCCGTCAATAGTGAAGCGTGCAATCTCGCGAACGTCAGCAGAGGTCTGGGTGCCAGTGATGCCAGTAGCCTGAGTTACTGTTACGTTGACAGTAGCTGTAGTGCTGATACCGTTAGAGCAGAAGTTAAGCGTAACTGTTGTGTTTCCTGCCTTAACACCCGTAACGACGAGCTTGCCGTTCTTAACTGTTGCAGTAGCAATCTTACCTGCGTAAGCTACACTCTTCACACTCTTTACGATAGCAGCCTGGAAGTTGTCGGCATCGCTGCAAACATTAGCAAGGTCAACCTTAACTTCCTTGTTCTCCTCAACAGTTACATCTTCTATATTGCCTACAATAGGGTCTTCTACGTCGGGGAAGACAAACATGCCAGGGTACCAGTAGTTTTTATCTTTGTCGTCCATTACGTACTCGGCAAGTTGTTTGCCGTCGGCATCGTAGCGACGTACCTTATAATCATTTTGGTAACCCACGGCAGCAGTGAGATAAAGATTGTCTGTCTTTGTGTCTACACGGAAACTGCATCCGTAGATTGAGCGTTTCTCCGGATCATTTGTGAGGTCTACAACCTTAGCAAACTCATTGTTGTCAATGTCGTATTTGAAAATGATGGTTGTGTTCCAGCCCGAAGCCGATGTCCAATAAATAACATTGTTCTGAAGACTTGCACACAATCCGTCGGGAGTCCATGCAAACGACGAATTGGCAGGAACATTTATACCCTCAGGCAAGCTGATAGTTTCAAGCTTATTGGTCTCGGTATTGACACGGCTAATGCCCTTATCGGTGCTCACCCACAGCTGTCCGTCCTTCGACATAGTGATAGAATAGACCTTAGCCTCAATTGTAGCAACAATGCGGTCGATATTGCAGTCGATGATGCGGAGGCTCTTGCCATACTCTGTAGCGTATACGTAATCGCCAAGGCGCACCATATTGCCACACTGTCCGAGGTTGGCGTCGCCACCATCAGCGTTTTTCACGGCAGCACCTACAGTCAGTTCGTCGAGATTAAGAGTGTATATACCTCTTGAAGTACTTACATAAGCCTTGTGCTCATCAACACCGCAGAACGAACGTCCGTCCTTGCCATCGATATCCTTTATCTGCTTGATAATGCGCATGGTGTTGGCGTCGCAAATAGTAATGCGACCACCTTCTACATTTGCACCTCCGTCCTTTGCCTGCTTGGCAATGATGTAGTAGCGGTTGCCCCATGCAGCACCAAAGCAAGCCGTAGCACCAATCTCAGTAGTATTGTTATATACGAACTTACCGTCACGTGTGAGATAGTTGGTAGTAGAATTTCTATGACCGAACCAGTCCTCATTTACCATAAACACACCCTGTGTATAGTCTACTGTTGCAGGCAGATACTCGAGATTGCCATCATATTCGTTAGACGCACCTGAGAACTTTGAAAAAACCCAAGCATCCACACAACCGTCGGTTAGTACACGACCCGATGCTCCAGTACTAGAGAAGCCCAAAGCATCCTCCGCTTTTTCAGCCACATTATAACTCCAAAAACCTGAATACCAACCCGAGTTCCATGCATCGCGAGTGATTTCGGTAGCACCGCATTTGTCAAATACGCCAGAACTTACATATACAATGCCATTACGCGGATAAACCTCTTTTTTAGGAGTGGTAACGGTGACATAGCGATTGCCATCAATGTCATAGCCAAAGCCACCAAAGGCAGTACCAAATGCCGAACCAGATTCGGCAAGTACATAGAATGCAGGGTCGGCTTTTGCCACGGCACGTACAAGGTCTTCGCCCGTTTTCTGTTCAGACGATTTCCAACGATAGCCCCAAACGAGAGTCTTGCCATCGTTCTGTCCGTCAGCCCACTTTATGGCAAGAGCTGCCTTACAGTCGCCTTCACCAGCCCAACGCTCTATTTTAGAGAAGTCGATGCCGGTTGACGCAACGGCTTTGGCAGCCTTCTGTATGCGCGCGGCTACAGTGGCATTCACCTTGCGTGGTTGTCCCTGAACATTAATGGTTGTGGTTTGTGCAAGTACAGACACGCTGATGCACAAAGCCAACACAATAGAAGTAAAGATTTTCTTCATACGCTTATTGATATAATTAAAGTATATGCCCATAGCATCACGCCATGAACTATGTAAACATTCTTTTCCAGTGATGTTAGTCTGTCGTTCGTGCCCAATCCACGGGGCGCATAGAACAACCTTACGGCAAATACGGCAGGTCTTCTGACTTACCGCCCAGACGCGAACGCCTTCCCGAGAATTCAACATTCAACACTTAACATTCAACATTGAAAAAAGCCTCAGTGGCATCGTTGTTCGCGCCCGATATAAGGGCGGCTCACAGCTGCGGGACAGTCGGGGACTCTCACCCCATTCCCTTTTAATCGTCTCACGTTCATAATAACGCGAAGCGAACCGTTGCGGTTGCAAAATTATATAAAAATTATGAAATACAATATTAATTGAGAATAGAATTGCACAAGAATATCAATTAAAAATCATACTTTTGCAGCATTGCAGGATAATAATGTTTTTAAACATAAATATTTTTGGTATGAAAAAAATCATGATGACAATGGCCGCTATGTTTGTGGCTGTATGTGCAAGTGCACAAGTTTACATTGGTGGTAGTGCAGCCCTTGGTGGTCAGAAGCATGGCGACGGCGACTCTAAGATGTACTACAAGCTTATGCCTGAGATTGGTTACCAGTTCAACAAGACTTGGGATGCAGGTCTCTCTATCGGCTACGCTGGTGTTGAGGATGGTAACAACGCTTTCGTTATCGCTCCTTATGCTCGTTATACATTCGTAAATACTAAGCTTGTTGACCTCTTCCTTGAGGGCACAATGGGCTATGGTCATATCGGCGGCAACGGTGCCGACGCTGACATGTTCGAGTTTGGATTGAAGCCGGGCTTGAAGCTCAACCTCTCTAACCACGTATCGTTCGTGACAAAGGTTGGTTTCTTCGGCTATCAGAAGAACGACTTCACCGACACTCAGAAGTGGGGTATGGACGTTGACGCAACTAACGTAACATTCGGCGTTAACTACAAGTTCTAAAACATTATTTTAACACATATAAAAAATGCGGGTATGGCACAGTCGCCATACCCGCATTTTTTATTTCTTTAAAATTTCGCACAACTTGCGCATTCCTTCGCTTGCACCACACTGAAGATGGGTGAACTGCTGGCGGCCTACGCCCATCGACGGCTCGGGATCGATAAGATATACGGGCACCGAGGGGCGCACGTAATGGATGAGTCCGGCTGCCGGATAGACGTTGAGCGATGTGCCTATGATGACGAATATGTCGGCTTGCTCGGCAGCCTCGGCTGCTACGCTTATCATAGGCACCGACTCGCCGAAGAAGACGATGAACGGACGCTCCAGCGATCCGTCGCCCGAGAGCGTGCCGGGACGTACCTCGCAGTCGTCCTCAGGCAACTCACGTTGATAGCGAGGGTCGTCGGGATTGCGCGATGAGCACACCTTTGTAAGTTCACCGTGCAGGTGGATGACGTCGGTGGAGCCTGCCTTCTCGTGCAGATTGTCTACGTTCTGCGTGATGACGGTCACCTTATACTCCTTCTCCAGATCATGTATGAGGCGGTGTCCTTCGTTGGGCTGTGCCGCATAGAGCTTGTGGCGAAGCATATTATAGAAGTTGGTGACGAGCGTAGGGTCCTTGAGCCAACCCTCGTGCGAGGCAACCTGCTCTACGGGATAGTTCTCCCACAGTCCGTCGTTGCCACGAAATGTCTTGAAACCCGACTCAACCGACATGCCGGCGCCGGTAAGAAATACGATGTGCTTCATAACTATATTATTGTTTTTGCAACGTCAGCACGGCCTTGCCGCTGCCGTTGGTCAGTTGTACACGACCTTCGCCTGCCGCCTTATACGCCTTGACGCTCTCAAGAGCCTTGAGTATCTGCTGCTCATACTCCATATGGGCGCAGAGCATAAGCGTCGTGCCTATCTCCTTGAACGATATGGTCTGCTTGGCAGCATTGACGCGTGCTATGCCGTTGATGGAGTTGCATCCGGCGCAGCCGAACACGCTGTTCTTGGCTGTTTCGAATCCCAATGTGGGGTTGAACTCAGTCTTTGTAGTGTCAATGGCAGTGCCGCCGACTTCAACGATGTTCCATTCGCCGTTAAGGTCGACTGCCTCACCTACTTTCTTCGACGACGAACAGCTGCTAAAGGCAATGGCGGCAACGATTGCCAGAATATTATATTTCAGCTTCATAAATAATAATTCTAAATTGAGAAATTCACAGATGGTGAGTCAAAATAGAAGTTAAAGGAAGTTTGGGCTTCGCCCGAAGTTAACAGAAGTTAG
>OLGY01001531.1_pt1 | contig 11607 bp, 10 predicted proteins | sample 1605951 | NCBI WGS metagenome assembly OLGY01 (sample SAMN03283280) | human gut metagenome | biome: human-associated habitat; material: feces | host: Homo sapiens | place: Peru | collected 2012
ACCAAGTTCGTGAAATCTGGGACTTGAACAAGTTTTGCAAGCACATTGCATCACACAACGCTGGCTACAGCCGCGGTATGGTGAAAGCCATCTTGTCGGACATGTGCGACTGCTTAGTAGAGCAACTGCTCAACGGCAACAAGATTAAACTCGGTGAGTTTGGTGTCTTTGGCATCACTATCAACTGTGAGGGTGCGGAGTCGCTGGAGAAGTTTAGCGAAGAGAACATCAAGTCGGTGAACATCAAGTTCAATGCTGGTGTGGACTTTGAGAACCTTATTGATAAAGCTGAGTTCAAGCTCGTGGCTAGCCGTGCTGGTCAAGCTGCCTTACTCAAGGCTGAAAAAGCGAACGAGTCTACCGTTGACCTGGAGGCTGCGAAGAAGAAGCCTACTACCGACAAGGAGGAAGGCTCTGGTAACACCAAGCCATCTGACAAGGGTGATAACACTCAAGGTGGTGGCAGCGAGAACGGCGGTGAGAACGCAGGCACCGATGGCGGCGGAACTGATGCTGGTTCAGACGGCAACATGGGATAAGCCAATCTAGCAGTGCCTTGCCTCTGAAAAAGGGAGGCACTGCTTACCCTTAACTTATTGTTTCACTTTTAAATATCATTGATTATGAAAATGTTTCGTTCTAACTCTGAATCAAATCCGAACCGGATTTCCTGGACTCAAATCGTGAATGCCATCGTGCAAGCGCTGATTGCAGCGCTCACGGCACTGGGGGTAAGCTCGTGCACAAGTGCAATGTTGAATGTTTAATGTTAAATGTTGAATTATGAGACAAAGTCAATATATGTCGGCTGAAGATATCAAGTATCTGGTGCTGCATTGCTCGGCTAGCCGATGCGATCAGGACTATAGTGTGGAACAGCTGCGACGCGACCATAAGGCGCGTGGGTTTTATGATATCGGCTATCACTTCTATATCAGGAAGGATGGGACGATGACGCAGCATCGGATGTTGCTGGAGGTAGGGGCTCATGCCAGGCCTTATAATAAATGCTCTATCGGTATCTGCTATGAAGGTGGTCTAGATGAGCATGGCAAGCCATGCAACACCATGACCGCTGAGCAGGAAACGAGACTCGTGGATCTTTTCAGAAATCTGAAGATTCTCTTTCCGAAAGCGAAGATTGTGGGCCATCGGGACTTGCCTGGGACTACTCCCAAGGAGTGTCCGTGTCTGGATGCTGGAAGCTGGGCTGCCCGACACCGCCTTGATTAACTCTTATAACTCCTTTTGGCTGGCATTGCTAGCTAAAAGGATAAGAAAACAGCCTCACGGACAACACGTTTACCTCGACTGTTTATCATGATACGTCTTTCCAAAGTGCGTCGGATCTGTTGCTACAAAACCATTTTCAGCTACATATCCTTCACTTTTTGCCATGGCTTCGCCGTCGTCCCCTGCAATAGTGGACGTAACCTGTGATTGTATATTTTGTCTCTTTCATCATACGAATCAAGTTCGTTTTTTGATGTCGTTCATCTGAATCTCGATATAAGAGACACAGAAACTCTTTGCAAAATTACGAAAAAGGTTGGAAACTAGCAAATTATGCGTGTTAAAAAATTAATATCATTCTACGAAAATCAACATTATTTTACTATTCTTTTCGCACATAATTTCCTAAGTCGTTGATTGAACGAAAGTTTTCGGTTTTTCTGTATCTCTTATATAAAGATTCTGAAAAATTGGTTCATTTTGGTTCATTTAACAAAATCCCTCTTTTTATTCTTTTTTGTGGCTTATAGGGCTGCCAGTATTTTGGCGTTGGCATCATCTACTTCTGAGCATTTGATAGAATTGAGATAGATTTGCGTGGTGGTTTCGGAATGATGTCCCAATGCCTTGCTGATGACAGATACACCTGATACAATTGCCTCTAAACGAACAAAGGGAAACAACCAGTCTTTGGTCGTTCCCCTTTGTTCGTTGTATTCATTCTGATTACAGCACATGATTGTCAAAATGGCTTTGCATGCAAATCATCCCGTCCTTCCTTGTTGATAAAGCGAGCTGCACTCATTTGAAAGCGAGCTTTCATTGCACTCCCTGGCATCGCTTTTTCCCATTAAAGAAGGTATTTTTTCGAATCCCTCCGTCTCCCTTTCCAAAGGGAGCTCCACCTCTAACCAAGCCTTCCTCCTCAGAAGGAAGGATGTAACCGCCCTCCGGTGCTCAGAACCGCTACGCTCTAAGGTTGGCGGGGCATCAAAGCCCTCGCCATGGTTGTGCGGGATGGGACCGCCTGGAGGTATATAGCCCCTCATTGTGATGCTGTCTTATCTGCTTATACATCTCCTCTAAACAATCAGCTATGCAACTTGAATTATCCAACAGGATAGAATCAAGGTCGTTACTCCAGTTTCTTATAACCGATTTCTTTATTGTTACGCCTTGACAAGCGATCAGCTAACTGTTTCACGTAGTTTTCATCCGCATAGTTACATTCTATCAACTGACATAACTGCAAACCTGCATCTGTCAACGCAAAGCCTTCTAAATACAACTCTTTTACATCATTATTTTTTGATACCAGTTTAAAACCAGGTAATATTACTTGGTCTAAACCTGTATATGTATATAACCCATCACTTGAATTAACGATTCCACAATCCATCAATGTCTGCAAATCATTATATTGGAAAAATTCATTATTCTGAAAAATAAATTCAGGAACTGTCTCTTTTGCAATTAATAATGGTACCAATTCTACAAAATGCTTAGCCTCTTTTGACTCCATATTCTTCAATATGGATAAAGTCCTTTTGTAAAACTTACCATGATGAGCAATTTCACCTGCAAGAATCTTTCCCCATAACACTTGTATTTCTTCATCAGAAGAGCCTTTTGCAGAATCATAGAATGCTGTTGCCCAATCAGGAGCTAAATCTGCATACCCTACACCTGACATTTTTTTTAATTCATAGATAGCATAAGAATAAGCAGAAACTATATTTGAGATTTCCCTAACATCCCTTCGTGACTGTATCTCTTTATTTATTTCTTTAGCACATTCACTTTTCAGATAGGCGATGTTAGTTACATCATTTTGGGCAACCAAAAGACGCTGATCTAAACTAACAAACCATTTTTCCAATACGTTAAGATGGCTGCTAGGGCAACTATCCAACAATGCATTCTTCAGAATATCTAAAGGTTTTCTGATATCAACAATATCACTCATTACTATATTAAGTTATTAATGTCCAATTCTATACCTACAGCCTTCATCTCTTTTACCACATCAAACTCCCATTTCTCTGACATGCTTACATAAACAATACCAGACAAATCACCAGGAACCTCTACATCTCCCTTCACTAATGCACAAACATGGCTTCGTGTCAACTTGCCACACAGGTATCCATGTTCAAAAACAACATTTTGACGAGCACGAGATTTATATTCTGCATTTTCCTTAGCCTTGCCTTCATCACATGGTGTATAAAGAACAATTGCATAACACACATTACCAGTATATTTCTCTATTTTCTCGATAATAGTCTTACCGGTACTAGGCATATCTCGCAATATTATGGGATTCAATCCTATCTTTCGTACAAAGTTCTCTACATCTTTCAATACTACAGAATCATGCCCATGAACGATGAAAACATCCTTACTGCTAGAAGCTGCAGATATACTTGATGATGAAGTTTGAGATTCCTTACAAGGAATTAAAGCTGACTTTTCAACATCACCTTCCATCTGTATTACCTTAGCAGAAATAATTTCCTTCAGTTCCTTAATTTTATCTAATCCCCACAATGTATGTTCATGATTGCAGTAAGAATTTAAATATGAATTAGCTTGACTACTAAATGACTGCTTATAAATCTCTTTGTTAAAATTATCCCACTTTTTGTAAGAAGCTGTGAAAGAGTTTTCTTCGTCGACCTGATATATTATCTTTGGACGTCCAAATTGACTATAAGTATGAGCAGACACTGAAACTTCAAGATTCAACAACTCATGCCCTTTTGCTATTTGCTTCGTCAGTAAACCGACAAACTCTTCTTTATCTATAATTAATGTTTCCATTGTTATTGTTATTTTTATATTAGAATCATAAAAGATATCTAGAAATGAGATAAGACCATAATTTCTGCATAATTTAGACTCCCAAACGCATGTCTTTAATTCTTCTCATTATTCTAACAAAAGCCTAACCATATCAAATAATGAGAATATACAATATTTAGCTTATACTTAATCAAAAAGTTTCTTTATTGTAGACAAAAATTCTTCAGCACTCATTTTATTTTTATCAACTATCATGTTGGATAACCAATTTTTGATAGCTTCATAAATATCATTTTCTTTTATTAAATGACTAAATTTTACATTAGTAACTAAACAATTATTTTGAATATCTACATTTCCGACAGCTAATCTATTAGCAAAACAGGCAATACAATATGCATAAGCATAATCTACATTAGGATATTGAAAAGCCTCCGCATAATCGGAAAGTTTAAAACTTTTATTATCACGTGAAGCTAAAAATAAGCAATAAACAACTCCTAAGCCTGATAATGAACTATTTTTTAAAAAACTCAACAAAAAATCTTTTGCTGAAAGTTTTTGTCCTTCATTATCAGAAGAACCAACAGGAGTCTCCATATTAGAATTTTTTAATGATGCCAAGTTTTGATGTAACTACTCAGCACCCCTATGGGCATGAGTAATCGTCTTACTGTTGTACGACAGCAAGAATTGCATTGAATTTAGAGTTTCCATTCTTCAGTAAGCGGTCACTTTAGGTACGTTAAGCCATAAAATGAATACTTTTTTATTATCTTTTAAGAAAAAAGCATTTGATTTTATGCCCAAGCAGTAACAGTAGCCAGCTGCCATCTATGGGCTAGTAAGTCTACCAATTTGTCCTTTGCCGTTTTCTTGATCCTGCGGAACACATCACAAAGATACTCCACAGGATCCAAATTGTGCTTTCGGATATTGGCAAAGTGGGACATCAGGCGAGCAAAGCGCACACCTGATTCCGGACTGCCAACAAAATAACTATTATTGCGATACTTCGCTATTCTTCTAATCTGTCGCTCACATACATTGTTCGAGAGATCAAGACTACCATCTTCTAAACAGCGCAACATACAAGGATATTCAGTAAGGGCATAGTTCACTGCCTTGAGAAGTTCGGGTTCTTCCTCCTTCTCAAGGTTCTTTGCCAATTTATCCAAATATGATTTCAAGTCATTAAGCATAGGAGCTATGCGAAGTACTCGCTCTCGCCGAATGTCATCAGGATTTGAGAACCCTGCCTTTATCAGCTTGTCCTCACGGAAGATTGCATCAAACAACTTCAATATCATCATGGCATCCTCCGAAAAATCCTTCAATTTGAAAAACGGCCTTCGCATATGAACCAAACAGGCTATTCGTTGTATTAGCTCTCCAACATCGTAGCACTTATAGATAGGTGCACCATCACTATGGAGGTAAATTTTCTCCATTACGTCTTCAAAGTACTTTTTGACTGCCTCCTGGGTTCTACGACCACGCTCATGAAACACGAACTGGGTCAGTCCTAACATTGGCGCATAGTAACAGAATATCCAACGCTTGAAGAAGTGAAGTTCATCCTCCACATCCTCAATCGTCTCACCCTTACCAGGCAACCTTTGGTCTTTACAACCCAATGTAGATTCATCACCATGAACGTTGCCAGAAGCGATGATTTCCTTATGGAGAGGCTCGTCCAATGGCTCCAGTATATTGGCACCGATTTCAATCCACCCCATAATCGTCGAATGAGCATAGTTCAAGCCCATACCTTTCAGCCATGCCTCGATATCTCCGATTGTCATATGATAATAGAAATGCATCGTCAATATCTGAGCTATCAATGACTCCGTTGCCCATGTTCTGCCCATGCAGTTCTCATACTCTTTAGGAAGATTTACATGATAGCATTTACCCTTGGAATCCTTATATTTCTTGCGACGGATAATATAAGTACGGATAAAACCTTTCACATAAGTATGACGGACAGATACATCCTCTCCTATTTCAACGGCATCGGCTGGAAGGTTGGTGGGTTTGAGGACAATATCATTATTGCCGCCAACAGCAGCATCAATAAGTGGCTGCTCACGTCTAGGCTTCTTGACACCTTTCATATCCTTATGCTCCTTTAACGTCTTAGCGATAGTGACAATCTTTTCCTCTGGGACATCCTCACCATTGTGATCCAAGTCATCGGCATTCTCCGTCTGCTGGCTACCATGATGATATTTACCAGACTCGGTATGCTGGCCATAGGCTGTAACCTGAAGATTTGCCTTCTGCTGTTCGTTGGCCTTCAGTTTTGCCTCTGGTGACATTGTTGAATCCGAGTTTGAGTTACTTGGCATTGTGGTTGTCGGATTATCCCCATCATTTATGCCTTTCAACTGATTTATCTCATTCTGCTTAGCTGCCAAGCGAGCATTGAAATCAGAAGTAAGTTTCTCCAACTCATTAGCATATGTTTCCTTTAATTTTTGTTCACGTGCCTCAAACTCAGCACGCACACCCGCAACTACAGCTTCACGAAGAGAGTCGGAAAGATTAACCTCTCCATTACCAGTCATGAATGTTACAAGTTTTTGCATCATGTCATTCAACTGATCTACCTTTTCACAAAGCTGTTTGTTCAGGTTAGAAACCATAGCCTCAAGCTCCACCACCCGTTTATCACGAGCCTGGAGTTTCTTGCGGAGCAACCTGTTGTCAGCTGCCTCGCTATGCGCTTGCGCACTTATAGCCTGTATGGATTTCTCTTCTGATTTCATACTGCAAAGATACTAAAAATATTTGAGATAACAAAATTATAAAGCATTGAACATCAATATTTTATGTTAAATATCATATATTAAATAGCTTCTTTCAAAAGTTCATTTTCGTCTATTTCCCCTGGGACTGACTCTTCAATATCCATACCCAATTCTTCGCCATTTTCGTCATTCAGGTCGTTAAAAGCAACCTTACGGTCTTTTAGAACGATTCCTTCAACCAGATAGACAAAGCTTTCCCATGAGATATGATAGCATCCCTTTTTCTCATCGAAGACTGGCTCGACGAAATGGTTGGAATGGAGTATCTTTTCGGTAAGAATCTCACCTTGATGATGAAAATAATAGATACGAACACGATGACTGTCCTTTGAAAGAAAGATATAAATGTCTCCATTGGTTGGATCACGATGAAGTTGGCTCTTGATATAATTGCGCAAACCAGCATGGCGATAACGCAAGGTTACGGGTTCACTGCACAGATAATAATTAAAACCACTTGATAAACTCAGCATAGTGTTCCCTCCATTTCCTTGATCAGTGAAACCAAAGCAGATTTGGAACAGCTACCTATGTGCAAGCTAATCTTACTACCAAAGTTCAACTCAATATCATCAAGCAACAAATCTACATCTTGCTCAACAGGTAAAACTGCTGGTTCTATCGTGACAGAATCTGCAGGTTCTACGACCAGTGGATGCAAGCCCTGCTCTTCATCTGAACTCACAGGCATGGTACTTGGCTTGCGATAAGAATCATTACGCAAACAATGAAGCATCTTAGTATAGCTTACTTTTTGTTCTTTACAGAACCCATGAAGGTTCTTGCTCTTGTACTCGGTTCGAAACTTACGAACCATTGAGGCATAGTACTTGCCTTCTTCGTTTATATTCATTTTGTCCCAAATTTAAAATTCGGGGCAAAGGTATACATTTTTATTAACGTACGCAAGACGGCCCTAAGTGACTGCTTACGCTCCACCTTTCTCACCAAGCCTCTCTTTCCTCAGGAACGAGAGGATGTAACCGCCCTCCGGTGCTCAGAACCGCTACACTCTAAGGTTGGCGGACCATCAAAGGTCTTCGCCATATTATGCGGGATGGGACCACCTGGAGACAGAATTTTTATATAATGTATTCCACATTCATTGAAATCGCTTTTAACTTTCTACAAATAAGTAATATTATCTTCATGTATTATCGAATCACCACGTATATCTATAAGTTTAGAATAGCCAAAACGTACATTTGGTTTCTTTATCATTGCTGCAGCTTTATCCAACAAGCTCATATCTTTTTCTATATCTAATATCTTATAAATCTCAGCACCAGCTATAGTCAGTTCGTATACAGAAACACCAACTTCGGCAGCTCCCTTATCTTGTTCTATAATTATCGCAAGATCTTGATAAGTAAAACCATTTTCCATTATCTCATTAGGACAAGCTGGATAGACGAATCCGATTTCTTCATTTTCTTTAATCAGACCACATTCCATCAAAAGAGTTATATCACCATATGGTATATTTCTTCCTAAAATAGAAGTATCTGTTTTCAAAAAGAACTTAGAATTAGCAGAGGCAAATACATAATTACCAAGACTTGCAAATAATTCAGCTTCTTTTTTGGATAAATTACTAATGGTATTAAGTGTTCTTAAAGAATAAGAACCTGGTGTTTGTATTTCCTGTGAAAGGATCTTTCCCCAAGTATTTCTTAATTCTTCATCAGATACATTCTCTACAATATTAAAGAAATGAGTCAACCAATCTGTATCTGCTTTTTCATCTGGGACTTTTTGTGACTTTCTAAAATCTTCTAATGCAATATTTACGACAGCATCAATATTTTCTTTTTTTCTTAGTTCATCACTTACTATTTTGGAAATTACCGGCTTCAATTGCTCAAGAGGAACAGAATCTCCAACCAAAGGTTGAACGGCAGCCAATATTTCTTGCTCCTGCTTTTCTGCTTTAGCAAGAACAACTTTTTCCTCAGCTTTTGCCCTTGCTTCTTTTCGTATACGTGTAGGTTCATAAAGAACACCAATACCTCTACTTATGGCGTCAATAAATGTCTCAACGGCCTTTGATGACACGTCAATTTTAAAAATATTATTATCCATAGTTTTTATCTTCTTTTTTTAAAGATAATAACAAATTTCCTCTTCTTTAAATGATAAATCTCATCATCTGAGGAAATCTCTGAAACTAATCCAGCTTCTTCAAGGCTCTATTCTTCAAACTTCTTATACGCAATAACTACTTCCAAAATTTGATTTTCAGCACATCGGCTTGCTTCTCTTGCACAAAATATCGTTGTGATAATACTAAAAAACAAAATCATTATGTATAACCAAAGATTAGAACTATCCTCGAAACACAAGATAACAGAAAACACAAATATCAACATGGAAGAAAATATGAGACCTTCATATACAGCCTGCATCACCCATTGGCGAAACAATTGAGGATAAAACTTACCATTCATATCTTTCTGTCTAACAACTATCCACATCATACTATATGCTTTTCTGCTTGAAGGCATTCTTTCCGTAATCTGAAACTCTTGCAATGCTGATTGAAATAATGCATCAAAAGACTCTATTCCCATCTTCTTAAAGAATCTTCTTGGATTACCTTTATTATCAAACATACATGAAATCCTTAACCACTTACCTATGGAAAATGATAACAACCCACTTATGTATATAGAAACTAAAGAAAATACTATCAGACCCCAAAGAGGAAGATTTATAACTTTACAGAATACCGTCATAACAAAATATGCTATAGAGCTATAAGTGACAAAACCAGAAATAAAGTAAGAAAAATCAAAGAAATTCAATCCCTCTGACAACTTATCTATCATACCTTGAATGCTATTTTCCATCAACTATGCAATTTAATTATCAACACATTTACAAAAACGTTGTTCTTTTGTCATTCGCCTAATCGAATTTAACCATTCCATCACAGAGCGAGGAGTATTTTCGGTATTTTCCTCTTTCTCCATTGCTAAAGCCATCAACGAATATTCTCGCTCCAAAGAGGTAGCAAATACACCAGCGTCATCAGTATTAATAGAAACACAAATGTCATGATGAGGATACTGAGTATTCAAACCTCTATTGTAGAACTTTATAATTGGGTGTTGATCATAACGCTCCATTTCTCCTATCTTGAAATTGGAAGAAGGATTGCATTCTATTGCCACATGCAAATGCTCCAACTTACACAAAAATTGTTGCTGAACCTGCACTAACAACGACAGAAAATCTTCACGATATTGAGGTTTTATCCTCAAAACATCACCCTCACGTCCTACTTTTCTCACATGCTTATGATAGTGATAAAGATAAAACAATTGACGAGCATCAGAATTTCCATGTGCATCATCTACTTCAATTCCATGATTTTGAGCCACAGAAAACCAACTATCCATATACTCCTTTGAAGAATCACTATCTATAACTATCATTTTACTTTCTATATCCTGTTGATAAATTGCCGGATCATCACCTCTCAGCAACCAGGACTGATAGTATGTAAAGACATCAATTTCCTTATGAATTGCCTCAAAAAAAACTTGTTGAAAATACAAATGATATAATTCCTTCAGATAAGCCAAAATCTTATTAGAAGCCCCCAATCTATCTCCCTGCACATATAACCATGTAACATTATCAAGGAGGACTTGCTTAGTGGCATTAATCCTAAAATTTCGTTTCTGATAATAAGAAGTGACATCCGTACCTAAAACTAGCACATGCCCCAACCTTGCACCATTACGAAAATGCATGAACTTCAAAACTTCATCAATGGCCCTTATACCATCTACTACATCATAGAAATCCTCACCCACATGATATGTCAACCCTAAGTCATAGTTACTAGTAACATCACTTTCTTGCATTATAGAATTCAAACTCAAATATCTAAAAGCTTGAGCAAAAACTTCTGGTCGACAGAATATCTCTGAATTCGCAGCGTCTATACCTACCAACCGCTTTCTTGCAAAAGAGCAGCATGCGCGAAGCTCATAAATGGCCTTTGCTTGCATGGCGACATCCTTACGCAAATGAGCATGCCTTGGCAACAACTCAAATTGAGTAGCACTGCTACTTTCGCCAGCATCACACCTTTCTTTTCTTTTTATAAAATGGAAGATGTAGTAAAACCTGTTCTTGTCTATTGCTTTTGTCCTATCAAATACCTTATCTGTTATAAATGAGTCCTTTCTTCTTATAGCCTGAAGATCTTGCAACATGGTTTTCTTGGGAGCAATACGTACCTCCATATATCTTTCCTTAGAAGAATCAGACATAAATGAACCTACAGCCAATTGTGATAATAAGCGCTCATAAAGGGGACTTCCATTATACAAGAATCGATCTTTACGATTTTCGTACAATGAAAAGTTTGCAAAACCATTTGTGGAATTGACTTGTACTAATTCTTTTCTAAGTTCCTCTTTTATCAGAAGATAAATGTAAAACAACATTGTCTTCCTATTAGACACATACTCACCAGAATAAATCTTGCGAAAGATGCGATACATAAATTTCCTTTCACCGCCTAACACCGAAAATATGGATTTATCGTTACCCATAATAGCATAATCAGGAATCAATTGTTCAGAACCGGTTTCATCAGCATATCTACGACCATACAGTTGACTCACTATATCTATCGCATTCTGAATATCCTGCTCATACATCAATATTTGAATCAAGCTACCACAATGACGATAGCGCTGTATCGGTACCAAGCGTAGCGGTGTAATCGGTACCATGCTAT
>OLGY01001537.1_pt1 | contig 11565 bp, 10 predicted proteins | sample 1605951 | NCBI WGS metagenome assembly OLGY01 (sample SAMN03283280) | human gut metagenome | biome: human-associated habitat; material: feces | host: Homo sapiens | place: Peru | collected 2012
TGAAAGCCATCATCCAGTTGTAGTCCTTGTACTGAACATAAAGCTCCATACAGGTGAACTCAGGGTTGTGGTTACGGTCCATACCCTCGTTGCGGAAGTTCTTGCCAATCTCATAAACACCCTCGAAACCACCTACGATGAGGCGCTTCAGGTAGAGCTCGGTAGCGATACGCATGTACATATCCTGGTCGAGCGCATTGAAGTGGGTGATGAATGGGCGGGCAGAAGCACCACCGGCAATGCTCTGAAGGGTAGGAGTCTCTACCTCTGTATAACCAGCGTTGTCGAGTACGCTGCGCAGAGTGCGGAGCACGGTAGCACGCTGCAAGAAGGTTTCCTTTACGCCATCATTAACGATGAGGTCAACGTAGCGCTGGCGGTAACGCAACTCTGGATCATCGAACTTGTCGTAAGCCACGCCATCCTTGTACTTCACGATAGGGAGTGGCTTCAAGCTCTTAGAGAGCAGGCACAATTCCTTGGCGTGAACAGAAATCTCGCCAGTCTGTGTACGGAATACGAAACCCTTTACACCGATAAAGTCACCGATATCGAGGAGTTTCTTGAATACAGTATTATAAAGGTCCTTGTTCTCGTCTGGACAAATCTCGTCGCGGGCGATATAAACCTGGATTCTTCCCTTTGAGTCCTGCAACTCAGCGAAGCTAGCTTTACCCATTACGCGGCGACCCATCATACGGCCAGCGATAACAACCTGGCGTGGCTCGTCCTCGTCCTTGAATTCAGCTTTGATATCAGTGCTGAATGCATTGGTTGGAAACTCTGCTGCTGGGTATGGGTCGATGCCCATCTCGCGCAATGTCTGAAGACTCTGTCTGCGAACGATTTCCTGTTCGCTAAGCTCTAAAATGTTCATATTCTATTCAGATATATCTTTTATTTTCTTATTTTTGGTGCAAAAATACAAAATAAATCTGAACTATATGCCGTTTTTTATGTTTTTTATTATTAAAGAAAGGAAAAGGTATGTAAAGTTTGCCCTTCATCAAATAAAAAGTGCGATAAATTTTGTTTTCTCTGAAGAAAGTCTTACCTTTGCGTTGAATTTACTAGAAACATACTTTGGAGCGAGGAGGAAACGAATGGCTCTGAATCAATAACAAAATACGAGAAATAGGAGAAAATAAGATGAACATAGATGAATTAGTAAAAAGAATCAGCAAGACTGATGGATTATCCAAGACGCTTGGAATGCATTTTATTTCTACCCCTGAGCCTGATACGCTTCAGGCAACGATGAAGGTAGATGAGCGTAATCGCCAACCTTTCGGTTTCTTGAGTGGAGGTGCTTCTCTGGCTCTTGCCGAGAATGTGGCGGGTATCGGTTCCTTGGCGCTCTGTCCGGGACAGATTGCCGTGGGCATCAACGTGAGCGGTACTCATGTCCAGGCAGTCAGCGAGGGCGATACGGTTACTGCCTTTGGCAAGATTGTGCACAAGGGCAGAACCTTGCATACTTGGCAGGTGGATATCAAGAATACGGCTGGTGAGGTAATCTGTACCGTACAGGTAACCAACTATGTGTTCACTCCCAAAAAAGATAATCCGAAAAAGGGGGCAGAAACTAAGGTATGATAGCTTTTGCATATTATCGTCTGCCTTATCTGCACCATGCTACCTATGTGGCTCAGCATGAGGGAGAACCTGAGGTGCTCTCTTCTGTGGCAGAACTGAATGGTAAGGAAGGTTTCGTGATTGCTCCTTTCGCGCCGTCTGGCAAATGTCCTGTGGTGCTGATGCATCCGGATGAATGCAAACTGATCTCTACCGAGGGGGCTGAAAATGCATCGCGATGCGGTACTTCCTACGTCGGGATGCAGCAGAATTTACATCGTGACGCAGCAGAATCTACGTCGGGACGTAATTTTGAAGCCTATGCAAGGGAGTTTGAATGCTTTCACCGGCAGCTCTCTGAAGGTAAATTCAGCAAGATTGTTCTTGCGAGAAAACTGCGTATTCAGAGTCATCGGCAGCCTTTTGAATCTGTCTTGACTTCAGTTGTGCAAGATGCCGGTAAGACTTCAGCTGTGCAGAATGCAGCCAATGCTTCAGTTGTGCAGGATGCAGACTCTTTAAAGGCTCTGTTTCTGAAGGCCTGCCGGATGTATCCCCGTCTTTTTGTAGCCTTGGTTTATACACCCCAATCGGGTATATGGCTGATGGCTACCCCTGAAATACTGCTTAAAGGTGAACAGAATCAGATGGTAACCATGTCGCTGGCAGGCACCCAGAAGGCAGAACCTTCCAAGACCGTAGCCGATTATCCGGTAGAAGGGATAGAATGGTCGGAGAAGAACAGAGAGGAACAGCAGTATGTAACCGATTATATCGAGGATTGCATCAAGGTCTTTTCGGATGAATATCAGAAGAAGGGACCTTATACCACGATGGCTGCCAATCTCTATCATCTCCGTACCGACATCGCTTTCCGTCTGCATGATACGGGGCGTTTGGGCGATGTGCTCGATGCCTTATATCCTACGCCTGCCGTCTGCGGAATACCGAAGGATGAAGCTCGCCGGTTTATCCTGCAGCATGAACATCAGTCGCGCAAATACTACAGTGGTTTTGTGGGACCGATTTCGCCGAAAGGAAAGACGCATCTCTATGTTTCCCTGCGCTGCATGAACATCCTGGATGACGGTTCCTGCGAACTCTATGCCGGAGGCGGATTGCTGAAGGAGAGCGAGATGGAGAAGGAGTGGAAGGAAACTGAAGCTAAGATGCTGACCATCCTGTCGGTTCTGTAAAGGTCTTGCAGAGAAATGATAGGGATTCATTCTGATTTTATCATACTAAAAGACAAAGGTTCTTCAAGAATCTGAAAACATAAAAATAACCTAAAAATTTAGGTGAAATGTATAGCAATAAAGAAAACGTCAATATTTTGACAAGCTTACTGGTAGCGCATGGTGTTCGCCATGCTGTGGTGTGTCCGGGCAGCAGAAATGCAGCCATAGTTCATAATCTCAACGAGTGTGAAGACATCACTTGCTATCCTGTAACAGATGAACGTAGCGCCGGCTTCCAAGCTCTTGGACTTTCTATGGCTGAAGGTTATCAGCCTGTCGTGGTGTGTGTGACTTCGGGTTCTGCATTGCTCAATCTTTATCCGGCAGTAGCTGAGGCTTATTATCAGCATATCCCGCTCATTGTGATTTCTGCCGACAGACCGGCGCAGTGGATTAACCAGCTGGATGGTCAGACGCTTCCTCAGCCTGATGCTTTGGGGCAGATGGTAAGAAAAGCGGTATCTCTGCCAGAAGTGTTCGAAGGTGAGCAGCAGGAAGAGATGCATTGGTATTGCAACCGGTTGGTCAACGAAGCGCTGTTGAAAAGCATGGGTCGGGTAAAGGGACCTGTACACATCAATGTACCTATCTCTGAGCCTTTCTATTCGTTTACGAAAGAAGCTTTGCCCGTTGAGCGCAAGATAGAGGTTGCTTACTGCAGGGCAAATATTGACACATTTGATGAGACCCCTTTTGATTGTGTGTTAGAAGCCAAACGTCCATTGTTGGTAATAGGACAGTTGGACAATACCGAAAAATATGTAGACTTGTTGGCTTATATTGACCGAATGCCTATATTATGGGAATCTCTGGCAATGCCACCTTATCTATATAAGGTTCAGGAAGAACTGGGAGAAGATTGGAATAAAACCACCTTGTATGGCGCTTTCGAGAATTTGCTGGATGAAATAAAGGACGATGAAAGATTCCGCCCAGATTTGGTGATTTATATTGGCGGCCATATTGTGAGCAAGAAGTTGAAATCTTATCTGCGTTCGCTTAAAGGAGTTGAGCAGATTCGAATCTCGCAAGAGGCTGATATCAAAGATACGTTCATGCATCTTACTAAAGTGATGGATTTGCCAAACAGTGATGCCATGTCATGGTTGGATAATTTTGGCTGGCACAACCACTGGGAGGATTATCGCAAATTGTGGATGGATGCGTTGGCTAAAAGCTATGAACGCAAAGAGAACTTCAAGCCTGAGTTCAGCAGTCTGGCTACCGTAAAGGAATTCTTCAGCCAGCTTCAGAAGGTTGAGCCTCAGGATTTCAAAGCGTTCACCTTAGGCGGTAAAGATGCTCAGGACGATGGTATCTATGACCGCAAATTCGATACATTCCTTCCAGGTATGATGAGCAGCGTCTTCTCCGGCAACAGTTCTGCCATCCGGTTGATGAATCAGTATGCCGACCGTCATGTTTACTGCAATCGTGGGGTGAACGGCATAGATGGTTCACTTTCTACAGCTGTAGGTTTCTCGATGTGCAAGAATGGGGCTGATAAGCATGTATACTGCGTTCTCGGCGACCTGAGTTTCTTCTATGACCAGAATGCGCTCTGGAATAGAAATCTGAACGGCAAGCTCCGTATCATCGTGCTCAATAATGGTGGCGGTGCCATCTTTGGCAAGTTCCAGGGATTAAAGGAGAGTCAGGCTCGCGAAGAAATGGTAATGGCAAAGCATCATGCAACGGCTGAAGGAATCTGTAATCAGAATGACGTAAAGTATCTCGCAGCTCATACGATGGAAGAGATGGAACAGGGCATCTGCCAATTGATTCATGCAGAGAGCGAGCGCCCTATGCTCCTGGAGGTTTTCACCGATATGGATGTAGATAACGAGATGCTGGAAGCCATCCAGAAGTGCTGATAGATGACTTATAAGGAACTATAACTGATAGTTCTGTCAAAAAAATAAGATAGTAAGTAATCATAAAGTTCAAAGTTCAAAATTCAAAGTTCAAAGTAATAAAATGAGAGAATGGAAAAAGATAGAAGGTTTTGATTTCAAGGAAATCATCTTCGAGGAGTATAATCATATCGCTAAGATTACCATCAACCGTGAGCGCTACCGCAATGCTTTCACACCGTTGACCACTTGGGAGATGGCGCAGGCATTCAACTATTGCCGCGACAGTCTGGATATCCGTGTGGTCATCCTGACGGGTGCTGGTGATAAGGCATTCTGTGCAGGTGGCGACATGCATGTAAAGGGCCGCGGCGGTTATGTAGGTAATGACGGTGTACCTCGCCTGAATGTGCTCGATGTACAGATGCAGATTCGTCGTTTGCCAAAGCCGGTCATCGCTATGGTGAATGGTTATGCCATCGGTGGCGGACATGTGCTTCATGTGATGTGCGACCTGACTATTGCGTCAGAGAATGCCATCTTCGGACAGACCGGTCCTAAGGTGGGAAGTTTTGATGCCGGTTTCGGTTCTTCTTATCTGGCACGAATGGTGGGACAAAAGAAGGCACGCGAAATCTGGTTCCTCTGCAAGCAGTATTCTGCCAAGGAGGCTGAACAGATGGGAATGGTTAATAAGGTGGTGTCTCTCGACCAGTTGGAAGATACCTGTGTAGAGTGGGCTGAAATCATGATGGAGCGTTCGCCTCTGGCACTCCGTATGATCAAGGCTGGCTTGAATGCCGAACTGGATGGTCAGGCTGGTATTCAGGAGTTGGCTGGCGATGCCACCATGCTCTATTATACGATGGATGAGGCTCAGGAGGGCGGCAAGGCGTTCCTTGAGAAGCGCAAGCCTCGCTTCGAGGATTATCCTCAGTTCCCATAATTTCATCAGCTATAAACAATAAAAACCTCGGAAGATGCATAAAAGCAATCTTCCGAGGTTTCTTGTTTTTATTCGTGAGTAGCGAATCTCTGTTCTGCCAGTTTCTCGTATTTGGTGCCTGGCTTGCCATAGTTGGCATACGGCCAGATGCTGATGCCGCCACGAGGAGTAAAGATGCCTGTTACCTCAATGTATTTAGGGTCCATCAGTTTGATGAGATCCTTCATGATGATGTTCACGCAGTCTTCATGGAAATCGCCATGATTGCGGAAACTGAAGAGATAAAGTTTCAGACTCTTGCTCTCTACCATCTTTACGTCAGGAATATAGCTGATGCGAATCTCTGCGAAATCTGGCTGACCCGTAATAGGGCAGAGCGATGTAAACTCAGGGCAGTTGAAACGTACCCAGTAATCATTGCCAGGATGCTTGTTCACGAAAGTTTCGAGCACCTCTGGCGCATAATCCATTCTATATGTAGTCTTGGCACCTAATGCCTGAAGACCGTCTTCTTTTCTATCCACGCTTGGTAATGTTTTAATGTTTGATATTTACTGATGTCTTTTAGCCGAGGCTGAAGATCTTGAATACATTGTAGGAGATGTTATTGTCGTATACATCTTCACCTTCATGCTTCTTCACGTATTTCACTACACGTATGGTCAGAGGCAATACCACAATCTCGTAGGCTGTCTTCAGTATCACCTGCCAGAGCATGAGCCAAGGCAATTCTGATGCAGGCACCACACCGCCCAGGGCAAGTGGGAAGAAGATAAGACTGTCGCAACTCTCACCTGCAATGGTACTGAGGATGGCACGGGCAGAGAAATGCTTGCCACCATCGCGGATTTTCATCACGCTCATTACATAAGCATTGGCAAACGAACCGATGATGAAGGCTACGAAAGAGGCTGCTGCAATGCGGGGTGCCAGACCGAAGATGGCATGAAAACCGGCATCGTTGGTCCAATAAGGTGCTGCTGGAATCACATCGCAGATAGCACCCAGCGCCACGAAGAAGAAGTTCATCGCAAAGCCGGTCCAGATCAACAGACGCGCTTTCTGATAGCCCCATACTTCGCATACCACATCATTGATGATGTAGCTTACAGGGAATACGATGAGTCCACCGGTAAGGGAAACTGGCCCGAAGGCAATTTGCTTTGTTTCGAGTACGTTTGCTGCAATCAGGCAAACGCAGAAGAGGATGCTGAAAAGCATAAACAGCACGCTCACTTGAGTTTTTTTCTTGTCCATTTTCTTGTTTTTTACGAGGTTTACCAAGCACTCGGGTTATTGAATATGATGATTCTTTTCAGAAATCGGCTGCAAAATTACAACTTTTCTTCCTAATAGCCAAATATTTGGGCAAAAAAATGGCTCCAAATACTAATCACTAGCACTTGGAGCCCTTATCTAACTAAAAACCTAAAACTTTTTTCTAAAAACTAAACCTAACAATCTTAACCTATGAGAAACTAACCTTTTCAGATTATATTGTGATAGCGAAATAACACTCTTGTTATCCGCTGTCATCTGTCTTCAAGCAACAGATATACCAAAAAGTAGTTTCATGACAAGATGTCAGTGAATTTTTACTTTTCCATAAACTTCTTTGCAGCTCTTAACTGATGCCTCATCACACTCAGGAATTCCTGACTCTCCTGCAGTACGTTGAGATAAACCAGAGAAATCTGCATCAGCGTATTGTCAGTCATGTGCTGGATGCGGTCGATATGCTTCTTGCGGAGGACAGAGAGTTCGTCTTTGCAGGCATCTGCCTCGGCAAGAATCTCGCGATAGCTGTCATATCTGCCGGTCTCTATCAGTTCGCAGCTCATGCGCATCAGGTCGTTGATCTTCTGGCGTACAGGAGCAAACTCCTTGATGTATTCAGCAGGAAGCGGATTGAAGTTGTTGTCAACATGTTCCTTGATTGGGTCGAGCATACGGCGCAGAGAGTAGATAAACTGCTGGTTGCTGTTGGCGCCCAGATGGAACCAGGTGTTGCGCTCGATGGCAATCTCGATAGGCGATTTCTTCAAACCGAGCATCTCCTGACGGCGGAACTTCTTCAGCATATCCTGTTCCTTCTTCAGTTCCTTGTTAGCATGACGAAGGTCGCGGGTATTCTCGTTGGCAAGACCGTCCATAATCTGGTTGAACTCGTTCAGGGCGAAGTGGCAGACGTAAGACTGGGTGCGTGAAACCTGACGGCGGAGCAAATCCCATACAATCTCCGGGTCGCGGGAACGCATCATCAGCTGGAAGGTGCTGCCCTTGCTCTCTTCCTTAGCCTTCTTGTTATACTGGATGTTGCTGCGGATGAGCAGGAAGATAACCAATGCCATGAAGCAAGCCTGGATGCCTACACCGCCGAAGTGCATGATGAGGCAGACAATGGCGCAGGCTGCGAAAGCCACACCGGCTGTGATAAACCATCCACCAATCACACTCAATACTCCGGTTACACGGAACACGGCACTCTCACGGCTCCAAGCTCTATCTGCTAGTGAAGAACCCATAGCCACCATAAAGGTAACGTAGGTGGTAGAAAGTGGCAACTTCAGGTTGGTACCGATGGTGATGAGCATACTTGCCAATACCAGGTTTACGGCAGCACGAACCACGTCGAAAGCTGCACTCTCCTCGAGTTCAACATCATTCTTGTCGAAACGGCTGTTAATCCAGTTCATCAGCGCCTTTGGCATAAACTGCTTCAACCATGAATCTGTAGCCTGGCAGTTGCGTACAATTACGCGGGCTGCAGAAGAACTGCCGAACATCTCATCGCCCTCGTCCTGACGGCTCAAGTCAACAGAAGTCTTGATTACGTTCTGTGCTTTCTTGGATGTCGCCATGGCGATAATCATCACGGCACCGGCTGCGAGAAGATATAGTGGGGTAGTCTTGGCGCTATCCATCAGAGAAGTCATCATAAACTGGTCTGGAGTTGCACCGTTGCCATTCGCCATATAGTCCTGATAAGAAGAAAGACCTGCCAAAGGCACACCGATGAAGTTTACCAGGTCATTGCCGGCGAAAGCCATTGCCAGGGCGAAAGTACCCATCAATACGGTAAACTTGAAGATGTTGATGCGGCAGAGATGCAGGAACTCCATCACGATGGCTGAACCCACAAAGGTGATGCAGAGCAGCATACCGAGGTTCTGGTCGATATAATCACGCCATTCAGCAGGCAGATAAGGACTCTTACCCAATCCCTTCATAAAGATGAAGTAAGAGAGGGCTGTAAAGGCGATACCACCGAAGATGGCGATGCTGTAGCGGCTGTGCTTGCGATAGTTGAAGGTGAAGACGATACGTGAAAGCCACATTACCAAGGCACCGAATACGAAGGCGATGATGACAGACGAGAAGATACCCATGATTACCTCCAAGGCTTTGTTGCTGTTGAGCAATATGCCATAGTTCAGGCTGTCGTCGCCATACATCTTCAGGGTAGCGAGGATGAAGGCACCTCCCAACAACTCGAACACCAGCGAAACGGTGGTTGAGGTTGGCATTCCCAGCGTATTGAACACATCCAGGACGATCACATCTGTCACCATCACGGCTAGGAAGAGCGTCATCACTTCCTCGAACGTGAAGTGATCTGGACTCATGATACCATGTCGGGCGATATCCATCATTCCCGATGACATGATGGCTCCGAGAACCACACCGCAGGATGCGATAATCAGCACCGTGCGAAACTTAGCCACCTTAGCTCCGATGGCAGATTGCAGGAAGTTGACAGCATCGTTGCTGACTCCTACGAAGAGATCGAACACTGCTAAACAGAGCAGGAAGATCACAATACATAAATAAATTGTACCCATTATTATCTTAATGTTTATTGTTATTGTTTACTTTGTGGGGATTTTCTTTCCCTTATTTGCGGGAGTTATCCGTTTCCTCCTTCTTTTCGGCTGCAAAAGTACGTAGGAAATGTTACAGGCTATTTAAACAGATGTTACATTCTTGTTAAAAACGATTTTTCTTCTGTTTTTCTGAAAGAAAGTAGTATCTTTGCAGTCCAAACGCTTATTTAATAAGGTGTAAAACAAAAATAGCAAGAAAAATGGATAGATTTAAAGATATCAGGGCGATAGCCTTCGATGCCGATGATACGCTCTGGGCATTACAAAACTATTTCGAGGACGTGGAGCATGAGTATTGCGAACTTCTTTCTGAATACGGAAAAGAAAAAGAAATTTCTGCCGCTCTTCTGGAGACGGAAAGTGGTAATATGGCTGACTTGGGGTATGGCTGCAAGGCTTTCACCATTTCGCTGGTAGAGAATGCCGTGAAGGTGAGTAAGGGCAAGGTTTCTGCCTATGTGATAGCTCAGATTATAGGTCTGGGAAAGAGTCTGCTGCATCTTGATGCCAAACCGCTGGAGGGGGTAGAGGAGACGCTGGCTCTGCTGCATGAAAAGAAGAAAGAGGACAGAGGATTAAAACTTGCCGTCTTTACGAAGGGAGAGTTGCAGGATCAGGAGAATAAATTATGGCGCTCGGGGTTGCAGCGTTATTTTGATGTGGTAAGTATCGTGAGCGACAAAAAGCCTGAAGCTTACCGCCGCCTCTGCAGGGAGTTGGATGTCCAGCCTTCAGAACTCGTCATGGTGGGCAACAGTTTCAAGAGTGATATTGCTCCTGCGCTGAGCATCGGCTGTTCTGCCATCCATATTCCTGCCCAATCTATCTGGGCACATGAGAAGACAGAAGAGTATGAACACCCGAAACTCCGCCGCATCTCTTATTTCAAGGAGATTCTTGATTGGATATAGAGGATGGATATCTAACTTTTCTCTTTATCCAAATGAAAACCTTGATATCGCGTTTCGCGATATCAAGGTAGTTAAATATCTGAGAATTAGTAAGTTAACTACCTTGCTACCGCAAAACGCGGTAGCAAGGTAATTAAATGGTTGAAAATCAGAGAGTTTACCCACTTGACCCCTTAAAACAAGGGGTCAAGGTTTAATTCTAGGATAACTCTTAGTAAAAAGTGACTAAGAGTTATCCTATTTCTTTATCTATATACGCAAGGATTTCTTCTTGCTGGTCTGGATGGAACCATTGGATGGTGGTATCCCGCTTAAACCAGGTAAGCTGCTTGCGCATGTATTCACGGCTGTGCGACTGGATTTGTCTGATAGCTTCATCGCGGTCTATCTCGCCGTCAAAGTAGGAGAACATTTCTTTGTAGCCTACGGTTCTCAACGAGGTGAGTCCCTTCTGTGGGTATACGCTGCGTGCTTCTGCCTCCAGACCTTCGTCCATCATCATCAGTACACGCTGGTTGATGCGGTCGTAGAGTTCAGTTCTGTCGCGGTTCAGGCCTATCTTGATGATGCGGAAAGGGCGCTGCTTCTTTTCGGCTGTGCGGAAAGAAGTATAAGTCTTGCCGGTCTGATGGCAGATTTCCAGGGCATGAACCACGCGGCGTGGATTCTTCCTGTCTACTATCGCCCAGTGCTCCGGATCCATCTTGTGGAGTTCTTCTACCAGTGCCTCCAGCCCTTCCTTTTCCAGCCGCTGTTTCATCCAAGTGCGTATGTCGTCACGAACAGTAGGGATGTCGTCGATTCCTTTGCATACAGCATCGATATACATCATGCTGCCACCTGTAAGCAGCGCCACATCGTGATTCTTGAAGATGTCTTCCTGCAGGAGATTCATCACATCAGCCTCGTATTGGGCAGCGCTGTAATAATCTTCGATGTGGTGATTTCCTACGAAATAATGCTTCACCCGCTGCTGCTGTTCGGCAGTAGGGGCTGCGGTTCCGATAGGGAGTTCGGCGAAAATCTGGCGGGAGTCGGCATTGATAATAGGTATAGCGAGATGCTCTGCCAGTGAAAGGCAAAGCTCCGTTTTACCAACACCGGTAGGACCTAAGACCACAATCAATGTTTTCATATATCATTCTTTATATTCAAGAA
>OLGY01001538.1_pt1 | contig 11561 bp, 10 predicted proteins | sample 1605951 | NCBI WGS metagenome assembly OLGY01 (sample SAMN03283280) | human gut metagenome | biome: human-associated habitat; material: feces | host: Homo sapiens | place: Peru | collected 2012
TGTATCCATGTGCATATAGTATGACATTTAATGTGACAAAGGAAAAGGACAGTGACAAGCTCACACTGAATGGAATTCTTAACCAGCGTTCTCAGGATGTCCTTGCGGCAAATAACTGGAATGTGTGTCAGTATGCAGTATTGCTTCATATGTTGGCGCAGGTATGTGACATGAAGGTCGGAGAGTTTGTTCATGTGATCGCAGATGCACATATTTATGACCGACATGTTCCGATGATTGAGGAACTGATTTCGAGAGAACCGCTTCCAGCACCGAAGTTCTGGCTGAACCCGGAAGTGAAAGACTTCTATGATTTCACACCGGATGATGTGAAACTGGAAGGATATGAGACACATCCGCAGATTAAGAATATACCAATCGCTGTGTAAAGGAGAAGAAGTATGCAGGCAATCGTAGCAGCAGATAATAATTGGGGAATCGGTTACCAGAACAGACTGCTGGTGAGCATTCCATCAGATATGAAGTTCTTTCGTCAGAAAACAACAGGAAATGTTGTAGTTATGGGACGAAAGACACTGGAAAGTTTCCCGAACGGACTTCCTTTGAAGAATAGAGTGAATATTGTTCTTACGAAGAATAAAAATTATCAGGTGAAAGATGCAGTGATCGTTCACTCAGAGGAAGAACTTTTAGAAGAATTGAAGAAGTATCCGAGTGAGAAGATTTATGTGATCGGTGGCGAGAGCATTTACAAGATGATGCTTCCATATTGTGATACTGTATATGTAACAAAGATAGACCGTGAATTCCAGGCAGACACTTATTTCCCGAATCTGGATCAGATGGAAGATTGGAAGATGACGGAAGAAGGAGAAGAACAGACTTGTTTTGATCTGGAATTTGCTTTTACAAAATATGAGCGCTGCTAAAACAGATGCTGTGAAAGTGTAAAAGCGTAAAAGTGAGAAGATGAATTTGAAGATGAAGAAGAGAAGAGTAAGAGACTTTCTGGTTGCAGGAAGTCTTATTCTTGGAATGATGCTGACCGGGTGTGGAATGTCCGGGCAGCAGACAGAGCAAAACGGGGGAAAAGAACAGAATAAAGTAGAAAATGAAAAGATTAGTGTTGTAGCGACAATCTTTCCGCAGTATGATTTTGTGCGTCAGATCGCGGGAGAGAATGTGGAACTTAAGATGCTTTTAAAACCGGGTGAGGAGACACATTCTTATGAGCCGACGCCACAGGATATTATTGCGATCCAGAATAGTGATCTGTTTATTTATGTGGGCGGCGAGAATGATGCCTGGGTAGAAGACATTCTTGAATCAATGCAGGACAACGGAAGAAAGACTCTGAAGCTGGTGGATTGTGTTGACACAGTGGAAGAGGAACATGTGGAAGGAATGAAAGAAGAGCGTGGTCATGATCATGACGAGGATGATGCGGAGCATGAAGCGCACGAAGTGGAGCATGAAGAGGATGAAGCAGATCATGAAGAGCATGGACAGGAAGAAACACATTCTGTACATGAAATTGATGAACATGTGTGGACATCTCCGTTAAATGCGGTGAAGATCGTCGAGCAGATCAAAGAAGAGCTCTGCGAGATTGATTCGGAAAATGCATCTGATTATGAAAAAAATGCAGAAGCTTATGTAGCACAATTGAAAGAATTGGATCAGGAATTTCAGGATGTGGTGGATCATTCAAAACGAAAGCTGATGATTTTCGGAGACAGATTTCCGTTCCGTTATTTTGCAGAAGCGTATGGTCTGGATTATTATGCAGCATTTTCAGGATGTGCTTCGGACACAGAGCCAAGCGCAGCTACAATGGCGTTTTTAATCAATAAAGTACAGGATGAGAATATTAAAACAGTATTAAAAATGGAACTTAGCAACGAAAATATTGCGAAAGCTATTGCAGAAGCAACAAATGCTGATGTAAAAGAATTTTATAGCTGTCATAATCTGACAGCAGAGCAGTTTGCAGATGGAGAGACATATCTGAGTCTTATGGAGAAAAATGTTGAAACATTAAGGGAGGTGTTGAACTGATGGCGTTGATTAAATGTGAAAATGTATCCATTGGATATGAAGGACAGATGGTCGTACATGACTTGAATTTTGAGATTAATCAGGGAGACTACCTCTGTATTGTCGGAGAAAATGGTTCTGGAAAAAGTACACTTGTAAAGAGTCTTTTAGGACTGAAGAATGTGGACAAAGGCAAGATTGTTTTTGATGATGGATTAAAACAGACAGAGATCGGATATCTTCCACAGCAGACAGATGTGAAGAAAGATTTTCCGGCCAGTGTTTATGAAGTGGTTCTTTCCGGCCGGTTGAACAGCAGAGGGATGAAACCGTTTTATACAGCAGAAGATAAGAAGCAGGCGTGGGAGAAGATGGACATGCTTGGAATCCGTGATCTCGCAAAACAATGTTTCCGAGATCTGTCCGGTGGACAAAGACAGCGTGTTCTGCTTGCAAGAGCATTGTGTGCGACAAAGAAACTCTTGCTTCTTGACGAACCGGTCACAGGATTGGATCCAATTGTGACAGCAGAATTCTATCAATTGATCAGTCGAATCAATAAGGAATCCGGGATTGCAGTTGTTATGGTTTCACACGATATCGAGAGTGCTGTAGAATATGCAAGTCATATCCTTCATTTACAGGAAACAGTGCTGTACTTTGGAAAAGCAGATGGATACGAGAAGAGTCGTGCCGGCAAGACATTCTTAGGAGGTGAGACACATGTTTGATACAGTGATTGAGATGTTGTCTTATCCTTTTATGACAAGAGCGTTCCTTGTTGGATCACTGGTTGCATTATGTTCTGCATTACTGGGCGTCAGCCTTGTATTGAAACGGTATTCGATGATTGGGGATGGACTTTCTCATGTGGGATTTGGTGCCATGGCGATTGCGGCTGCGATGAATGCAGCTCCACTCACGATCGCAATTCCGGTTGTAATCGTAGCAGCGATTCTGCTTCTTCGAATCAGCGGGAATGCAAAGATCAAAGGAGATGCAGCAATTGCGTTGATTTCTACCACCTCACTTGCAATTGGTGTGATGGTGATCTCATTGACAACAGGAATGAATACGGATGTATATAATTATATGTTTGGAAGCATTCTTGCGATGAGTGCGGAGGATGTGAAATTAAGTCTTGTACTTTCCGTTTTTGTACTCATCCTGTTTATTGTTTTTTATCACAAGATATTTGCGATTACATTTGATGAGACATTTGCCCGTGCAACAGGTGTAAAAGCAGGAGTTTACAATACGTTGATCGCTGTACTTACAGCAGTGACGATCGTGCTTGGAATGCGTATGATGGGAGCATTATTGATCTCGAGCCTGATCATTTTCCCGGCATTGACATCAATGAGAGTGTGCAGGACATTTAAAAGTGTCATAATAAACGCAGCAGTGATCTCAGTGGTGTGCCTGATTGCAGGAGTAACCCTTTCATATGTTGCGGCAACTCCGGCGGGAGCCAGTGTTGTTCTTGCCAATCTTGTAATGATGGTTCTGTATACAGTAGTCGGAGCTGTGAAAAATCATATGCGATAGATTAAATAAGATCAAGAACTCGACGTTGACAAGATATTTTTTAACACTTATAATTAATTTACGCTTTACGCAAATACGAAGACAGGGAGTAGTACACAGCTTGTGGATGTACAGAGGCTTATCTCTGAATTCAGGTGATGACATGGATAGATCTGGCTGTTGACACAGGTACTGTGAACGGTAAATACTGGATATTCGCCCTGGGCATGAAGGTCATGCTTGGGGCTTTCTTTTTTGAAAAGGGAGGTATATAGATTGAAACAGATTTCAGGAAACAAATTACTTGTAAGAGCGCTGAAGGAAGAAGGCGTGGATACCATTTTCGGCTATCCGGGAGCATGTACGATTGATATCAGTGATGAATTGTACAAGCAGGATGATATTCGGATCATTCTGCCAAGACATGAGCAGGCACTGGTCCATGAGGCGGATGCTTATGCCAGAACAACGGGGAAGGTAGGGGTCTGTCTTGTTACAAGCGGACCGGGAGCTACAAACCTTGTTACAGGTCTTGCAACAGCGAATTATGACAGTGTACCTCTCGTATGTTTTACAGGTCAGGTAGCAAGACCATTGATCGGAAATGATGCATTCCAGGAGGTTGATATTGTAGGAATTACACGCAGTATTACGAAATACGGTGTTATTGTACGAAACAGAGAGGATCTTGGAAGAATTATTAAAGAAGCCTTTTATATTGCAAGAACAGGAAGACCGGGACCGGTACTGATCGATCTTCCAAAAGATGTGATGGCAGAACTTGGAAGTGCGGATTATCCGGATACAGTCAATATCCGTGGATATAAGCCAAATACGAACGTTCATATGGGACAGCTGAAGCGTGCGCTTAAGATGCTGAAAAAGGCAAAGAAGCCATTATTCCTTGCAGGAGGCGGTGTGAATATCGCTCGTGCGAATGAGGTGTTTACAGAAGTTGTAGAGAAGACAGAAGTTCCGGTTGTTACAACGATCATGGGACGCGGTGCGGTTCCGACAGATCACCCGCTTTATATAGGAAACCTTGGAATGCACGGAGCATATGCTTCGAACATGGCAGTCAGCGAATGCGATCTTTTATTCTCGATCGGAACACGTTTTAATGACCGTATTACAGGTAAGCTGCATGAGTTTGCACCGAATGCACAGATCGTTCATATTGATATCGATACAGCATCTATTTCAAGAAATATTCATGTTGATGTGCCGATCGTTGCAGATGCGCTTGAGGCAGTTACGAAGATGAATGAATATGTAGAGCACTGTGAGACAAAGAAGTGGAGAAAGCAGATTGCCGAGTGGAAGGAAGAACATCCTTTGACAATGAAGAACCGCGTGGATATGGGACCGCAGGATATTATTGAAGAGATCAACCGTCAGTTTGACAATGCAATCATTGCAACAGATGTAGGACAGCATCAGATGTTCACAACACAGTATATTGAGATTACAAAGAACAAGCAGCTGATCACTTCCGGTGGACTTGGAACGATGGGATATGGTTTCCCGGCTGCAATCGGAGCGAAGATTGGTAATCCGGACAAGGACGTTATTGCAATCTCCGGAGACGGTGGTATGCAGATGAACATTCAGGAATTTGCTACAGCAGTATTGGAAGAACTTCCATTGATTCTCTGTGTATTTAACAATGAATATCTTGGTATGGTACGTCAGTGGCAGAAGCTGTTCTATGGAAAACGTTACAGTATGACGAACCTGAAATCAGGAGCACTTTTCCGCAGAACAAACGGGCAGGAGATGCCGGAGTACACACCGGATTTTGTGAAGCTTGCAGAGAGCTACGGAGCCAAAGGAATCCGTGTTATGAAGAAAGAAGATATCGCAGCTGCATTTGAAGAGGCGAAGAAGAATACAAAGACACCGACACTGATCGAGTTCGTTATCAATCCGGAAGAACTTGTATATCCGATGGTTCAGCCGGGTGGAACACTTGAAGATTTGATCATGGATTGTTAATCGATTAGAACAGAAAATATAGGTTAGCGAGGAAGAGATATGGATAATAATATGAAAAAGAGATGGATTTCTCTCTATGTAGAAAACCAGGTTGGTGTACTTTCGAAGATTTCCGGTTTATTTTCCGGGAAATGTTATAACCTGGACAGTCTGACAGTTGGAACAACAGAAGACCCGACCGTTTCCAGAATGACAATTGCAACAGTCAGCGATGATGAGACATTTGAGCAGATCAAGAAGCAGCTTAACCGTATGATTGAAGTAATTAAAGTAATTGATTTTACAGACGTATTTGTAAGAATGAAAGAGATCCTTTATGTAAAAGTCTTAAAATGTACACCGGAAGATAAGGTTGAGATCTTTCAGATCGCAGAGACATTTAAGGCGAAAGTAATCGATTACGGAAAAGACAGTCTTCTGGTTGAGTTTGTACAGACTGCGACAAAGAATGATGCAGTTGTGAAGTTGATGAAGGAAGAATTTAAGAGCATTGAAGTTGTCCGAGGCGGAAGCGTTGGAATCGAGTCGATCAGTATGATGGAAAGATAATTAATAAAAAGAAATAAAAAAGTATCAGAAGCAAATTTAAAAGTTTCTGATACTTTTTTATTTATATGTTTTTTGATTTTGTATCCATTTGTGATTTGCTATTACAAACGGAATAATACTGTCGCAATATTAAAGTAGATCAGGATTGAGAAGGTATCCACCAGTGTTGTGATCAGTGGGGAAGCCATGATCGCAGGGTCGAGATTTACTTTCTTGGCAAGAAGTGGGAGGATACATCCAACCAGCTTTGCCATGATCACGGTTCCCATCAGAGAGCAGGCAATCACAACTGCAAGTCCCGGGTTATGGTACTGTATAAAGATACGCACACCATTGGCAACAGCAAGAAAAGCACCGACGATCAAAGAGATACGGAATTCTTTGAACATGACTTTGAAAAGATCTGTAAAACGGATCTCATCCAGTGCGATTCCACGGATGATCAGTGTTGCACTCTGGGAACCACAGTTTCCACCGGTATCCATCAGCATTGGGATGAAGGATACAAGAAGAGGGATGGCTGCGAATGCATTTTCATATCTTGTAATGATCGTTCCTGTGATGATGGAAGTGAACATCAAGATCAAAAGCCATGGGATACGGTTCTTTGCATGCTGAAGAACGGATGTTTCAAAATATGTCTTCTCACTAGGGTTGATGGCAGCCATCTTTGTGATATCCTCTGTGGCCTCATCTACCATAACATCCATAGCATCGTCGAATGTAACAATACCAACCATGCGGCCGTCCCGGTCAATAACAGGGAGCGCAAGCAGGTCATACTTTGTGAACAGCTGTGCAACCTGTTCCTGGTCAGCGTGTGTATACACGGAGATGATCTCTGTCTCCATCAGGTCTTTGATCGGAACATCGTCATCTGTTGTCATCAAATCTTTTGCACTTACGATACCGACCAGTTTTCTGCGTTCTGTGATATAGCAGGTGTAAATGGTCTCTTTATGGATTCCGGTCTTCTTGATATGTGCCATCGCCTGTCCGACAGTCATTTCCTCACGCAGGTCTACATATTCCGTTGTCATGATACTTCCGGCACTGTCTTCCGGATAGTTCAGCAGCTGGTTGATCATGCTGCGGTCTGACGCGCTGACGGTAGCTAGAATTCGCTTTACAAGGTTTGCCGGGAGTTCTTCCAGCATATCGACCGTATCGTCCATATAGAGGTCGTCTAAGAGCTCTTTCAGCTCTTTCTCAGTAAACATTGTTACCAGATAAGTCTGCATGGAAGTGTCCATATTGGAAAATACTTCAGCAGCTTTATCTTTTGGAATGAGACGAAAAGCAAGAGCCAGTTCTTTATCACTTAAAGTTGAGAGAAGAGAGGCTATGTCCACTTCGTTCATTACATCGAGAATACTTCTGACAGCTTTGAATTCGCGCTGCGCCAGAAGCTTTATAAAAATATCTTTGTCCATGATAATTACCTCGCATTATTTTATTTTTGTCTATTGAGCCACATATGTGGTAACTACTGGCACCAGAGTCCATAACCTCACCTCCCTTGTTCGTATTTTTATGAGAAACAAAAAACTCCATCATTGCCTGAACAATGACGGAGTCGTATTGACTTCTTATAAAATGCATCGTTCAAGCTTTAGTATCACAGGGCATATCAATTGCATTAGGTTGTGCCTTCTCGACACAGCCTGCTGACCAACTAATCGTGTCTCCACAATCTCGCGGCAGCAATCTCCGGATCCTATCGAATGCTTAAGCATGTCAAATATCCCAATCCCTGTGGTAACCTCACCTACCGAAATGATGTAGTTGTGTTGTTTTTACCATAGATTATTGTATCCCACGCAGCGGGGCGTGTCAAGGAAAAATGCGATAAATCTGTGTAAATTGGTGTAAAAAGAAAGAAAAAAGTGGAAAAAGATGAAAAGACAAAAAGGATATCTGTCAGAGTAATCATTACTTCTGGCAGATATCCTTTTTGTTTTCAATCCTTGCGGATCTGATATACAATTTTCCCATTCACTTTTTCCTCAGTGATCATTTTTTGCTTTACCATATAGGGAAGAATTGAATCAAGAAATTGTCTTGGATTAGTCACATTGATTTGTTCCTGCATAAATGGCTGTTTCGCCGTCAGATCTTTCACATATGGTTCAAGAGCTGTGCGGGTCATAGGACCATTTTTCTTCAATGTCTTTTTGACTTTGGAGATTCCTTTGGAACTGAGCATATTAGCAAGATCGCTTCCCTGTCTCATCGTACGCCACAATCCCCATCCGTAGACGATCATTGTAGCAACTGCAAAGAGAAGTACATAAGGAAGATATTTCAGAATCGTATGCATCATTTCCGTTTCTCTCCTTTCCAGTAGATCAGGTGATTATCATGAAGGATCTCAAGGTATTTGATCAGTCTTGTCAGCGGCTGTTCCATAGAAGGAAACTCTGCTTCAAGCTCTTTGGAGATTGCATGTACATCCTTTTTATCATCGATGGAGTTCCACACAAAAGTTCCAAGCTTGTCTAACTTGATTTCACTTACACGGGGACGACGGAAGAAGCGCTGAGCCAACTTGTGATAAAATCCCTTCCATTCGATAAGGACGGTAATAATACCGTCCTCACCTGTTTCATATTCAATTTCCGGATTCTTCTCCGGGATAAAGTCAAGATAGTTTTTACTGTCTTTCTTTTTCATTGAATTATTTTTCCTTATCAGCTTTCATACATACAACGTACAGAAGTACGAGTAATGCAATGTAAAGCACCAGACTGCCAACCTGTGGTAAGTGGAATGGCAGAATGATCTTAGAATCAATCTTAACTACTGCAAATACAGCAAGAAGGATACCGATGATACCTTCTCCGGCGATCATACCGGATGTAAAGAGAAGACCTCTGTCTGTACGTGCTTTTTTCTCTGCCTCTGTACCTTTTTTCTTCTCAACGAAGATACGTACAATACCACCAGCCATGATACCAGCACTCAGAGAGAATGGAAGGTACATACCAACTGCGAATGGCATAACCGGCATCTTAAGAATCTCAACAACGATTGCAACGAATACACCGATCAGGATCATAGCCCATGGAAGTTCCTCATTCATGATACCTTCAACGAGCATCTTCATCATTGTAGCCTGAGCTGCCGGAATCTTTTCTGTTCCGTATCCCCAAGCCTCATTCAGAAGGTAAAGAACGAATCCGATTGCTGCTGAAGAAGCAACAACACCGATGATCTCACCAACCTGCTGTTTGGAAGGTGTAGCACCTACGATGAATCCTGTCTTTAAGTCCTGAGAAGCATCTCCTGCGATTGCTGCAACGATACAAATGATACCACCGATAGAGATGGCTCCAACCATACCTGTAAGTCCTGTAGTACCTGTTACTTTCAGGATTACTGTAGCAAAGAGAAGAGTAGCGATTGTCATACCTGATACCGGGTTGTTAGAAGATCCGATCAGTCCAACCATACGAGAAGATACAGTTGCAAAGAAGAATCCGAATACAACGATGATCAGGGCACCAACCAGGTTAACCGGGAAGATCGGAAGGATCCAGATCAGAACAGCGATCACAAGGATAACTCCGATCAGTAATGGGAATGGAAGATCCTGCTCTGTACGAAGCTGTTTTCCAGATCCAGCATTCTTTTTCATACTTCCGAGTGCCTGCTTGAATGTTCTTACGATCAGAGGAAGGCTCTTGATCAGACTGATGATACCACCAGTTGCAACAGCTCCGGCTCCGATGTATTTGATATAATTACTCCAAAGAGCAGAAGGACCACTGGTGGCAAGAAGTTCACTAACGCTGACTGATGCAGGGAAGATTGTAGCATCTCCACCGAACAGTGCGATCATTGGCATCAGTACGAACCAGCTGAGTGTACCACCGGCGAACATGTAGCTGGAGATCTTCGGTCCACAGATATATCCTACACCACCAAGTGCCGGAAGAACCTGCATACCAATCTGTGCTCCGCTGTAGTTCTTGAATGCATGTCCAATCTCACTTGGGAAGAGCTGCATTCCGTCTGCAAGGAATTTGTAAAAGGCTGCGATACCAAGTCCTGCGAATACTGTACCGGCCTTAGATCCACCTTCTTCTCCGGCCAGAAGAACTTCTGCACAAGCAGTTCCCTCTGGGAAAGGAAGTGTTCCATGCTCTTCAACGATAAGAGCCTGACGAAGCGGTACCATGAAGCATACTCCGAGTATTCCACCAAACAGGGCAATCATAGCGATGGAAAGGATGCTTGGGAAAGCAATCTTTCCTTCTTCAGCCCAAAGGAATAATGCAGGAAGTGTGAAGATAGCTCCTGCTGCAACAGACTCTCCGGCAGAACCGATTGTCTGTACCATGTTGTTCTCGAGAATAGAATCCTTACGGAGAATCACACGAATGATTCCCATAGAAATTACGGCTGCCGGGATGGAAGCGGAAACTGTCATACCAACGAGAAGTCCGAGGTATGCGTTAGCAGCTCCAAATACGATTGCCAGAAGGATACCAATCAAGAGTGCTGTCACCGTAAACTCAGGAACGACTTTGTCCGCTGGAATATACGGCTTGAATTCTTTCTTGTTGTTGTCCATTTTTTCAATGTCCTTTCTTTTGTTTTCTATGCTATCCTGCTGTCCCCACAACAGATAGCGGCGCCTTTTGTTAATATAAAAAATTTTTTATTAACACAGCTTTATGATTATAGCATATTAAAGTGCTAAAAGGAAGAATAAAACGCAAAAATGTTATGGAAATATGTTGTAAATGTAAAATTTTTATAAAAATGGTAGATTTTGGAACAAAAAAGAGGTAAAAATGAGAAAAAGTTTCAAAATTCTTGACAAAAATAGGAGTTTCTAGAAAAAGAGACAGGAAATTGAGAAATACAATAGAATGTAGAAATGTTTGATGTCAAAAAAGAGAATTTGTGGTAAAATAGAATGGATTATGTAGAAACAGAAAAGAACGGAGGTCAACAGTTGGAAGCTTATACAGGGTTTGCGGCGGTCTACGACATTTTCATGGATAATGTACCTTACGAAGAGTGGGGCGAATACATTCACAGTCTTTTAAAAGACCGTGGAATAGAGGATGGCATTCTTTTGGATCTGGGCTGTGGCACAGGAACAATGACAGAGAAGCTGGCGGATTATGGATATGATATGATCGGTGTGGATAATTCAGAAGATATGCTGGAACTTGCGATGGAGAAACGTATGGAGTCAGGGAAGGACATTCTTTATCTGCTTCAGGATATGCGTGAGTTCGAATTATATGGAACAGTAAGGGCGATTGTCAGTGTCTGTGATTCGGTCAACTATATTACAGAACCGGAGGAACTGGAAGAAGTATTCCGTCTGGTGAACAACTACCTGGATCCAAAGGGAGTCTTTTTGTTTGATTTTAATACCGTATATAAGTATAAAGAAGTTATGGGAGATACGGTGATCGCAGAAGACAGAGGGGAATGTAGCTTTATCTGGGATAATTTCTATTATGAAGAAGAAC
>OLGY01001540.1_pt1 | contig 11555 bp, 9 predicted proteins | sample 1605951 | NCBI WGS metagenome assembly OLGY01 (sample SAMN03283280) | human gut metagenome | biome: human-associated habitat; material: feces | host: Homo sapiens | place: Peru | collected 2012
CGCGATGATGCCGAGGAAGTCAAGCTGTACACCCGTGCGGACGTGAACGCCCGCAGCGCCGCTTCCGGCAGCACCGCCCCCGCAGGGGATGATCCGGTCAGCGCCCTGATCGTAGAAGGTCTGGGCGGTGCCGCTAATCTGTCCGACGTGGACTGCTGTGCAACTCGCCTGCGCTGCACCGTCAAGGACGCTGCGCTGGTCCGGCAGGATGTGCTCAAAGCCTCCGGTGCCTCCGGCGTGATCTGCAAGGGCAACGGTGTGCAGGTGGTATACGGCCCCAAGGTGGCCGTCATCAAGGCAAAGCTGGAAGATTATCTGGAAAATGCACCTAAGACCCCGGCGGCGACCGCAACACCCGCCCCGGCGGCCCCCGCAGCAAAGGATACCGTGCTGTCTGCCTGCCTGAACGGCACTGTAGTGCCGCTGGCCGATGTGAAGGATGAAGCCTTTGCCAGCGGTGCACTGGGAGACGGCATTGCCATTGAGCCCACCGATGGTGAACTGGTGGCACCTGCTGACGGTGAGATCTCCTCCACCTTTGAGACCCACCATGCCGTGGGCATGACCACGGCTGACGGTGCCGAACTGCTGATGCATATCGGCATCGATACGGTCAAGCTGGGCGGAAAGCACTTCACCTACCTTGTCCGCGAGGGCGACAAGGTGAAGAAGGGCCAGCCGTTGATCCGCTTTGAACTGGAAGCCATTAAGGCCGAAGGCTATCCCGTAACTACGCCGCTCATTGTCTGCAATACGGATGACTATGCCGCTGTCGCGGCTAAAGCCAGTGGCACCGTAAAGCAGGGCGATGCGCTGCTGGAACTGAAACACTAAGCGTTTCTCCCAAACTGTAAGGCAGGGTTGTTATAAAGGGGCTGTTGCAAAATAGCCCCAACGAAAAAATGAGATAGACTTCCCCCAAAGGGGTTGCCTATCTCATTTTTTGTTGTAAGCTGAAGCTCTGTCATGAACCAACTACAACATGAACAGCGTACAGGAAAGGGCGGCATAGTTTTGAAAGGCGTCAGGCCATTTTGAAACAGTTTATCAAAGAAGTGCGTGTCGGACGCGACTATAATATCGAGATTGTGCACACCTTGCACACCACGAGAAAAGAAAAATCGACGTATATTCGTCCATATAAAACACTCTGCCATCCCAATGGCCTTTCTCGGTCGCAAGTATGGTCTCCAGGCCGCCGATTTTCAGGATGAAGCGGTTTGGGGCGTAATATGGTTGGCAGACAAGTGAGCTACAGGCCCTTGAGATGTAACTCACTTGGGGTTCAGATGTATCGCCTGCTGATTCACAATAAAATACGATATAACGTAAAAGCGCAACTTCCACTCTCAACGACTGGAAGATGCGCTTTTTATGTTTGACAACAAGTTATAGATTGACAAGAGAACGCATACACGATAAACTTGATATAGTATCATGTGAATCAAAAGGAGGCCCAGCCATGAGCGCCAAGCACACTACCCCTGCCCAGCATAAGAGCAACCTCCGCAATGTGTACGGCACCTTTGCCATTGAGGGCATGACCATCAGCAAAGATACGCGCAGAAATCTTGACCGCATTGGTAACGGTCAGGCCAGCTATCAACAGGTCGTGAATGAACTGCGCGCAAAGTATGCAAAGAAGGGCTGATTATGTTCTCGAAGTACGATGTCTATACCACGGTGCAATCCATGTACTGCTACCCGGATACGGATGTTCTGATCAACAAGCTGGACATCCGTGACAAAGCAGAACTTAAACAGGCCGAAGAAGAATTTACGGCGGTAAAACAGATGGCTCTGTTGCAGGAGCCAATCAAGGGGCGTTTTACCAAAACGCATCTGTTTCGGATTCATCGCTTTCTTTTTGAGGATGTGTACCCCTTTGCAGGACATATCCGCAAGGAACAAATCGGCAAGGGCGATACGATGTTCTACCCGCCAGACCTGATTGAACGAAAATTAGAGCGCGTGTTCAAAACCATCCACTCCAAGAAGCTGCTTGCCGAACAAGATGAAGAAAGGCAGATTCAAAATCTGTCGCAGACAATGGCGGAACTGAACATCATTCATCCCTTCCGCGAGGGAAATGGCCGCAGCACCCGCGAATTGATTCGCTGCATGGCATTAGAATATGGACTGCACATCAACTGGGGCAACACCGACCGGGAGACTTTGATCAACGCTGCAATCGCTGCTGTAGATGATGATATGGCGTTCTGCGATGTTTTAATGCAGTGTGTTGAAACGAAGAACTAGCAAAAACGCCCTGCCGGGATACGGCAGGACGTTTTGTTTTTTATGGACCTAGAGGGATTCGAACCCTTGACCTCTCGGATGCGAACCGAACGCTCTCCCAGCTGAGCTATAGGCCCATGTGATGACCCTGTAAGTGTAACTCTGTTCGGGAGATTTGTCAAGTATTTTGAGCAGGGCCAAAAGCCTGGCTCAGCGGTTGCCCAGCTGCCAGAAAGCAACAGCGCTGGCAGCGGCAACATTCAGGGAATCCACGCCGTGGGACATGGGGATCTTTACGGTGTAGTCACAGGCGGCAATGGTGCTGTGGGCAAGGCCGTCACCCTCTGTGCCCAGCACGATGGCAAGCTTCGGCTCAGCGGAAAGAGCGCTGTCGTCAATGCTTACGGAGCGGTCGCTCAGAGCCATGGCAGCAGTCTTGAAGCCAAGGCCGTGCAGTTGAGCAATTCCGTTTTCCGGCCAGTCGGCAGGGCAGGTGCCGATCTGCGCCCAGGGCACCTGAAACACGGTGCCCATGCTCACGCGCACGGCGCGGCGGCACAGCGGGTCGCAGCAGGAAGGAGTAACGAGCACGGCATCCATGTTCAGTGCGGCGGCGCTGCGGAAGATCGCTCCCACATTGGTGGAGTCCACAATGCCCTCCAGAACGGCCACCCGGCGGGCATTGCGGCAGACCTCTTCTACGCTGCGCGGCAGCGGGCGGCGGAAGGCGCACAGCACGCCGCGGGTCAGCTCGAAGCCGGTCAGGCTGGCAAGGGTCTCGCGGTCGGCCGTGTACACCGGGGCATCACCACAGCGGGTCAGGATACCGGAAGCCGGGCCGGTGATCTGTTTGCGCTCCATGAGCAGGGAGAGCGGTGTGTATCCGGCATCCAGCGCGCGGGCGATCACCTTGGGGCTTTCGGCAATAAAGAGGCCTTTTTCCGGCTCCAGACGATTGCGAAGCTGCGCCTGCGTCAGGCGGGCATAGACATCCAGCTCCGGTGCGGAAAGGTCTGTGATCTCGACAATATTCGGCATAAGGAAGTTCTCCTTTGGAAAAGCTTTTTTTCTTATTCTAACACAACCTGCGAGGGAATGCAAAGTGCGGGCCGGGCACGGGCCGTATTTTCGGCTCTGGCAGAACGCAGGGGGTACACATGCCGGGCATGTAAAACTGATATGAGACAAGTTGTAAAAATATATTATAATAGGGTGCGAAGAGAGGGGAAAAGGTAATATGAAACCAAAACATCATGGGCAGATGTCAGAGTCCTTCCTGACGGCAGTGTTCCTTTCGATTTCAGGCGGGCTGCAGGATGCCTATACGTATCTGTTCCGCGGTAAGGTCTTTGCAAATGCACAGACCGGCAACATCGTGCTGCTGAGCGCCAACATCATGGATGGCCAGTGGGATCGGGTGCTGCACTATCTGGTTCCTTTGTGTGCTTTTGCGCTGGGCGTACTGGTGGCAGAAAAGATGCGGGAACACTTTCGTGACATGCAGCGGCTTCACTGGCGGCAGTTGGTGGTGCTGGGCGAAGTGCTTCTGCTGTTCATTGTAGGCTTTCTGCCGCAGGAGCAGAACCTGCTGGCAAACGCCATCGTTTCCTTCTCATGCGCAATGCAGGTGCAGGCGTTCCGCAAGGTGAACGGCTATGCATTTGCCAGCACCATGTGCATTGGTGACCTGCGCAGCGGTGTGGAAGCGTTCTGCATCTGGTGCAAGACCCATGAGCCGAAAGCCAAGGATCGGATGGTGCGTTATTTTGGTATCATCCTGCTGTTCGCGGTGGGTGCCGGTATTGGAAGCGTGGGCGCAGCGCGGCTGGCAGGAAAGACCATCTGGATCTCCTGCGGGCTGCTGCTGGTAAGCTTTGCGCTCATGTTCATCCATGAAGAAATCGAAGAAAATCCTGTGATCGAAAAAGAGCTGGCTGAGATCCGGCAGGAGACACGGGAGATCGATCGGACCCTCAAGCAGGAACTGAAGGAAGAGCGCGAGGAACTGCATGAGGAATTGCACGAGAAATTGAGATAAAGCACCGGACATCAAAAAAGGAGCCGCTGCGTGTGCAGCGGCTCCTTTTGCTTGTCGAGAAAGGAAATTACTCAGAACGCAGGGCGGTGACGGGGTTGCACTTGGCTGCGCTGCGGGCGGGGATCAGACCGCCAAGGATCGTGAGCAGGGTGGCCAGAACGATCAGAACCAGTGCAGCCTTGGGCGGCAGCACAGCGGTGACGCTGGTGGTTCCTGCAATGGAGTGGATGAGCATGTTGCCGGGGATCAGCAGCAGCAGGCACAGACCTACGCCGATCACGCCGGAGCACATTCCGATAATGAAGGTCTCGGCATTGAACACCTCGGAGACATTGTGCTTGGATGCACCGATGGCACGCAGAATACCGATCTCCTTGCGGCGTTCCAGCACGCTGATATAGGTGATGACACCGATCATGATGGAAGAAACCACCAGCGAGATGGCAACAAAGGCCACCAGCACATTGCTGACCATATCCACGATCTTGGTCACGGCGCTCATCAGGGTGCCGACCGTATCCGAGAATACGATCACCTTGTCCTCTTCGCCCTGCGCACGCATGGCAGCGTTGTAGGCGTTCAGGCTGTCCACGATGCGGTTCTTGGCCTCAAAGCTCTTGGGATAGATCCAGATGCTGCCGGGCTTGGCATAATCTGAATAGCCCAGTGCACCAAGAACACTGTCGTAGGAGGTGGTGCTGGACTGCAGGTTCATCTTGACCAGATCCACAAGGTCGTCGGTGCTCATGTTCACCTGCACGGCACTCTGGAACACGGCGGGGTCGATTTTCAGGGCATCTTCCACCTGACTGCTGAGCTGAGCGATGTTACTCTGGATGGAGGACTGGATCTGCTGGCTGAACTGAGTGGTCAGCTGGGTCATCAGCTGCTGCATCACGGTGCTCATCTGGGTCTGAATGGCAGCGGTGAGTTTGGTCTGCAGAGCTTCGCCCAGCTTCTGGCTCAGCTGTTCCGAGTAGCTTTGCAGATAGCTCGTCATGATGCCCTGCAGGTTCTGCTGCAGCGAAGCGGTGAACTGCTCCTGCAGGCCGGTGGTGTCCAGCAGGTCACCCATGGATTCGGACAGAAGCTGTTTGAACTGGTCGCTCTCCATATAGGAAGAGAAACCGATCTTATCCAGATTCAAAATGCCGTTGCCGATGATATAGCGCTTATAGCCATTCATGATCTTCTTCATCAGGCTCTGCAGCGCATCCTCCGAGACGGACAGGTCCATATCGGCAAACAGCTGGCTCAGATCCAGCGCGTCCATGTCCGGCAGCTCCACATCGCTCATGTCGATGTCGCTCAGGTCCAGATCGCTCAGATCCAGCTGGAATGCGGACGGATCAAGGATGGAGGAAAAGTCAAAGCTGCCATCCTGCAGATCAAATGCACCGCTCAGGTCGAACCGCAGCTTGCTTGCATCGAACTGGAAGGCATCCTTCAGCATATCGGTATCCACCGAGAACAGGGAAGAAATGTCAAAATCAGTTTCGTTCTGGTCGGCATCAAAGCGCTCGCCGGTCAGCACGTTCACTTCCGGGTCAGAAAGCTGCTGCTTCACCACTTCACTTTCGGCTGCATGGTCGATAGCGTAGTAGGTGAGTGCATGGGGATAGGCAACGCCTATGGGCAGAATGGTGGAGCTGGCATCTGCGCGGGGCTGCACCACGCCCACGATGGTCAGATCCGGACTGTTTGCCACAAGCTGCTCCACATACGCTTCATCGTCGGAGCGGTTGCGCCAGATCTGGCGTTCTTCGTCGTAAACGTAATAGTCCGAAGTGGTAACGATCTTATATTTCAGGCCCACAAAGGTGTCGTAGGGGTAGGTGCCGTAGCCGGTGGGAGCCTGAGTATCCTTGTTTTTGGCGTACTCCTGCAGAAAACGCATCATCACGCTGTCGTCCTCAATGCCCAGCATATAAAGGGCGTAGTCGCTGATGCTGCCATCTGAATTCAGCACCAGAACGGCCTCGTTGTAGCTTTCCGGCCAGCGGCCTGCCTTGACATCGTACTGATCCTCATACAGCGAAGGCTCTTCGGCCATCTCGGTAAACACGCTCTGGTTGGTCATGGAAGAGACGATGCCGGCGGCAGAGGTGGTGTTGTTCAGCGCAGAAAGGCTGCTGTCCGGGAAGATCTGGCGCACGGTGCCGTCCTTGTTCTGGCGGTAGATCAGCGGTGCGATACCGTAGGAATACTCGATGGAAGCAGCATCCTCCGAGATGGTGCACTCGTCGCTGTCCAGATATTTTTTCAGGGAAGCAAGGTCGTTGACAGAGGAATTATCCTCGGTCAGCTGGCTCAGCAGTTCACGTACCGTGACCATGCCCTCCGGGGTGGAAGAAGCGCTGGTGGTGCCCACATTGGTGTTGTCGGCAACGGCGCTGGTGTAGCTTTCCGGGTCCAGAAGGGCGGCAAGGTCCACGCCGGTGGTCGAGATCTGCAGCGGATATTCCGAAAGGGTGGAGCGCTCCATATCCTGGATATAATTGCTTACACCGGCCGAGAGCGAAAGGATGAGCGCAATGCCGATGATGCCGATGGAACCCGCAAACGCGGTGAGCAGGGTGCGGGTCTTTTTGGTGAGCAGGTTGTTGAAGCTCAGCGAGAGAGCGGTGAGCGGCGACATGGAAGAACGGCCCAGATTTTTGTGCACCGGCGGCACCAGAGCGGAATCATCCGGCGCAAACGGTGCGGTGTCCGATTGGATCACGCCGTCCCGCAGGCGGACGATGCGGGTAGCATACTGCTCTGCAAGCTCCGGGTTATGGGTGACCATGACCACAAGGCGGTCTTTGGCCACCTCCTTCAGCAGTTCCATCACCTGAATGCTGGTGTCGCTGTCCAGTGCGCCGGTGGGCTCGTCGGCCAGCAGGATGTCGGGGTTGTTGACCAGTGCGCGGGCAATGGCCACACGCTGCATCTGGCCGCCGGACATTTCGCTGGGGTGCTTGTGCAGCTGGTCGCCCAGGCCAACTTGCTCCAACGCCTTGGTGGCCCGGCTGCGGCGCTCGGCACCGGAAATACCGGAGATGGTCAGCGCCAGCTCCACATTGGAAAGCACTGTCTGGTGCGGGATGAGGTTATAGCTCTGGAACACAAAGCCAATGGTGTGGTTGCGGTAAGAGTCCCAGTCGCGGTCGGTATATTTTTTGGTGGAGATGCCGTTGATGATCAGATCACCGCTGTCGTAGCGGTCCAGACCGCCAATGACGTTCAGCAGGGTGGTCTTACCGGAACCGCTGGGGCCGAGAATGGCGACGAATTCGTTGTCCCGCAGGTTCAGGCTGACATCATCCAGTGCTTTCTGCACCAGATCGCCGGTCTTGTATTCTTTCTTGATGTGGTTGAGTTGGAGCATGTGTGAGCCTTTCCGGCGCATTCCCACAGGAACACTGCCGCTGTACATTATAGTAAACTGCCCGGATACAGGACCCGCAGCAAAGCGTTATACACTTCTATTTTACCGGAACAATATGAAAAAACTGTGTATATTCCGACGTAAATTTTGGCCGGACCGGTATTTTTGGCTTTTGAGGCAGAAAAACTGGAAAATGAAGGAAAAATTGACGGGGAGGTTGAATTTGCGTCGCCGTCGTGCTATTTTAATAGCAGAAGATCCCGATAAAACAGAAAAGCATCACAAAAGCAGAATTGCGCTGCTGATACGACGCAAAAAATCTGCGATGAAACGCAAACACAAAATAAAATGTGCCACGGAATAGAAAAACACGACACAAAAATGCAACAAATGCGATTTTGATGTTTTTAGACGCTTTTTCAGGATTGAACCAACCCTCCCTGCTCTTTAAAATAAGATAAGAAAAACAAGGAATGCCTTAAAACGTCGCAGGACCTTGTAGCAAGGAGGAAACATTATGGAACGTACATTTTCACCTATGATCCGTCAGTTTTCGGCGATCGACGGGCTGCAGAAAGCATATACGCTGGTATACTCAATGGATACAGGCGGCGAAAACGGCTGCTGCCTGACGCTTTGCCGTACTGGGAACCGGCAGTACATGCAAAGCTGCTACATTGCAGCTGCACCAGAGTTCTGCTACCGGATCTTGCGCTATCTGTGTGAGAATGGCGTCCAGCCGGAGATCTGGCAGGATGTGGTAGAAGAACTGACCGATACAGAACAGCTCAGGCAGAAAGGCGGCGCGTTGCGTGGAGAGTGAACACACAGCAAAAACGCTGCAGATCGCCCTTGGGAGCTATGATCGCAAGGAGCTGCGGGTGGAAAAGAACTACCTGCAGGAGCAAAGCCCTGCACTGGAGTGCACCTGCTTCCAGAACGGCGGCCGTCTGCTGGAACAGCTGCGTCAGGGCCGTCAGTTTGATGTTGTGATCCTCTGCAGCCAGCTGGAAGATATGAGCGGGCTGGAGTTTTTAATGAATATCCGCAGCATGGATCCCAAACCGAATGTTGTTCTGTTTGATGAGGGCAGGCGGCAGAATACAAGTGCTATCTGTTTGGAATCGGGCGATGGGTTCTGCTATGTGGGCCATGCCGAACTGAAGAACCTGCTGTGGGAGCTGTACCGCCTGCCGGGACGGCAGAGCCAGCGCATGGAGCGCAAGTGTCAGGAACTGTACGAGGGCTGGGGCATCCAGCTGCCGGACGTGAACTGCAGCTATCTTTCCAGTGCGGTGGGCGTGGTGTACGGCACCAGCCAGAAGCTGGCCATCCGCAAGGAGATCCTGCAGGCGGTGAGCGAGCAGTACGATGTGTCGGTCTCTGCTGTGGACAGCGGCATCCGGCGTATGATCGACCAGCTGGAAGCAAAGCCCTCGGTCAAATGGCTGCGCTTCAAGGATGAAAACGGATTTGCGGACGAGAAACCTACCACCGGTAAACTGATCTACACTGTCAAGAATTATCTTCAGCGTCAGAAGGACGACTGAGCATAAAACACAGGAGGCGCAAGGGTATGGAGCAGATGCGGCAGAACGAGGCGGGTGCACTGACCGCGCAGGCGGTCCCGCAGAAGGATGTGGAACAGGCATGCTTCCATGCACTGGGTCTGATCGGACGCAATTGCGAATATCTGGACCAGCACCTTGCGCATGTGGGTGCCGACCAGCAGACCCGGCAGGCGGTGAACGATATCAGCGCTGCAGCGGCAAGGCTGGACCGCACTGTGAACGAAGTGATGTCGCTGCTGGATTTTCTGCGCACCGAGGAAGACCCGCGGCTCTATCCGCTGGACCTGTGCCAGCTGCTGCAGCAGGTCGCCGCACAGGCCGATATGGTGCAGGCGCAGCTTGGGGTGGAACTGACGCTGGACTATGGCGGCTGGACAGCCTGCCGGGTCATGGCGGACCGCAATGATGCAGAACTGCTGTGCCTGCATCTGCTCTCGAATGCCTTGCGGGCCTGCAGTGCGGGCGGCAAAGTGCAGCTGATGCTGCGCCGCAGCGAAAGCTTCTGGCAGCTGACGGTGCTGGACAACGGCTGCGGCCTGCCGGAAGCAGGCGAAGATGCATGGCTGGAGAACCGGCGCTGCTTTCTGGGCGGCGCAAAGCTGGGCCTGCTGCTCTGCCGCGAGTGCTGCCGCCGTATGGGCTGGGGCCTGCGGGTGGAGCGCGCACCGGAAAAGGGCACACAGGCCGTGGTGACCATTCCGCTGTGCGCCGACCGCATGACGGAGCCGACGGTAGAGCTGCATACGGGCGGCGATACGGCACAGGCACAGCAGCATCAGTACCAGCTGCGCAATATGCTGGTGCGGGAGCTGCGCATCATGCCGGAGCGCGGCGACCCGGACGAGCTGTGATGCAGGCTGCGGGATCGCATTGTAATAAGGAATAAGGACTGCTGCAGGGGAGATGCTCCTGTGCGGCAGTCCTTTTTTGTTGGCAAAGGTTAAAAACCTTTGCCAAGACACCGGTGCGGCCGCATAAAAAGCGACAAGTTCACAAAATATTTAACTTTTTGAGCGGAAAATACTATTTTTTCTGCGTAAAATAAAGGGCGTGGATTGATTGTGCCGCAAAATTGGATTATAATACATTTGTATGCGAATTGATAAAATGATTCGTTAACAAACTAATTTTTGGCAAAGAAATTGATTTTGCCGTCCACCGGGGGCTTTGCCTCCGGCATTTGTCCTTAGGAGGAAAAACAACGTGAGAGTAGGTCTTGACATCGGCAGTACCACCATCAAATGCGTGGTGCTGGATGAACATGATACGCTGCTGTATTCTACATACGAACGGCATTACAGCCATATTCTGGAAAAGGCGCAGGAGCTGCTGCGCCGCATCGATGCCGAACAGCTGCACGGTCAGAAGGCGCTGCTGAGCATCTCCGGCTCTGCCGGTATGGGCCTTGCCGACAGCTGCGGCGTGCCCTTTGTGCAGGAGGTGTTCTCCACCCGCGTAGCGGTCAAGCGCTTTGTGCCTGCCACCGACTGCGTGATCGAGCTGGGCGGTGAGGATGCCAAGATCTTGTTCCTGACCAACGGCACCGAGGTGCGCATGAACGGCAGCTGCGCCGGCGGCACCGGTGCCTTCATCGACCAGATGGCCACCCTGCTGAAAATGGGTGCCGACGAGATGAACAAGGCAGCAGAGAATGCCCAGCGCACCTACACCATTGCGTCCCGCTGCGGCGTGTTCGCCAAGAGCGATGTGCAGCCCCTGATCAATCAGGGTGCCCGCACCGAAGATATTGCTGCCAGCATCTACAAGGCCGTGGTCAACCAGACCATTGCAGGCCTTGCACAGGGCCGTCCCATCAAGGGCAATATCCTGTATCTGGGCGGCCCGCTCACTTTCAGCACGGTGCTGCGCAAGAGCTTTGACGAAGCGCTGAATGTGACCGGCACCTGCCCGGAGAACAGCCTGCTGTATGTGGCACTGGGCGCGGCCCTGTATGCCGATAAGGAATTTGTCCTGTCGGAAGTGGCCGACGCGCTGGATCAGTACGCCGCCACCGCCACCTATGCCAGCGAGCCGCCGCTGTTTGCCAGCAAGGAAGAGTATGAGGCCTTCCATGCCCGCCACATGTCCCACAGCGTGCCCCGCGTGCCCTTCAGCGCCCAGTGCGGCCCGGTGCATATCGGCATCGATTCCGGCTCCACCACCGTCAAGCTGGTGGTGGTGGACGAGAAGAGCCAGATCCTTTACACCAATTATCAGCCGAACCTCGGCAACCCGCTGCCCCTCATCCGGGAACAGCTGCTCAAAATTTACAAAGAGCACCCGGGCCTGCAGGTGGCCAGCGTGACCACCACCGGCTACGGCGAAGAGCTGGTGAAGA